>JADMIO010955794.1_pt1 | contig 48526 bp, 46 predicted proteins | sample 8958161 | NCBI WGS metagenome assembly JADMIO01 (sample SAMN16585339, study PRJNA669376) | soil metagenome | isolation source: Crop rotation soil | place: USA: Cullars Rotation, Alabama | collected 2011
GCCGCGACTTCAAGTCACGTGAATTCCAAGCTTCGGATCCCACTGTGCTGGAAAGTCATGCAGGACCAGAAGTTCCGGGATATATGCGGGAGGCAGTTAGTCATCATTTTACTCATGTACAGACCAGTAATGACCGGTCTGAGACGTTCAACAACAATCGAATATAAATTGACGGCGCCGAAATGAGGAACACAAGGCGCTTCGCCTCAAGCCTTGTTAAATCGTTTAAAAATAACCGTTACTCGACAGATATCTATGAGTTCGGTACTACCAAAGCTGAACACGCAAAGAAAATTACAACAACATCAGTGAGCCAGCTCGCCGCACGTTACAAGGAAGGTCAAGCACCTCTTCTTGAGCTGCGACAAAGCCTTCACGGGACAAAACCTGCTGGTCATGAAGTAGAAAAGCTTGTGAACGGTCAGTTCCAAACTTTGGATGAAATGATGCGATTGTATGAAACTCTTCTTGCCCCTCTTGTTGAGCTCGACGAACAGACCGCTGCGGTACGATTCTTTCTTTGTTTTATTGTCAAAATCTCATAACAGGCAGACGAGGTGGTGGCTGTCGCTGGGTATAAAGTGCTAGATAAAAACATCACACCGGAAAAAAAGGCGGAGTTGGAAAAGCAACTTAAGGTATACTGCCATACCCAAGGTGAAGCCTAATGGTGTACTTGTGTTCTGAGGAATTCTGCGCAACCACCGTGTTAACATGCACGCACAGGATGCGAAGCATCAAAAAGCAGATGTAGCCGCTCGCTATAGTAACTATGTGTCGAAAAATCTCAGCGTTGATCTCTTTAATTCCGTCCTCAACGCGCTTCGCGTCGCTGCTGACACGCACCAGGTGCCGGATGCATACCAAGCAGCGCTCCGTGTACTTAATGACATGGCCCAGTGTGGCGTGGTCCATAACCACGTGACACAGTTCCTTGCTCGTGCCATCATCTTCGGTGACAGTGTCAGCGACAACTCGCCGCTGTTGTTCGCTTGCATTGAGTCTCCCGAAAAAGGCGAGGTACGATCGCCAGCTCTTGGGGTGAGTGAATCAGGATCCATGTGTTTTAGGTGGGGATGTTCTCACATTGGACACTCTGCTGGCATAGGTCGTCGCCTCGGCGGCACCGTTAGACGAGCAGGGTGAGCGGCGGTTAGTTGCTACCTGCGAGCGGCGCCACAACATAGACCTAACCAGCGGTGGGTATGGAGTGCGTCGCAGCGATGTGGCTTTCCCAAGAGTATGCTCGCCGCGCCATCCCCTTGACCGCTCTGCCTGGGCTCGCCATGTGTCCTAGTCTGTTGTGGGTGTGGGGCACCGCATCCGTTTCGCACCATCTGCTGATCGTGCAGGTGCTACCACCAAGCATGCTGGAAGAACACGACACCGCCGTGCCCACAAGCGTAACGCACGGCATTGCAACTTCGATCGAAGCGTTGATGCATGGCGGCAAGAAACCAAGGACCCGCAAGGAATGAGCGACAGCACAGGGCCATCGTCTCTATCATGGACCCCCTTTTCCCAGGAGAATACAAGGCGCTCAAGGTGCGCGCGAGTCTTGTGTCGCGTAGTGCGAAAGCGTGGTAGACAACGCCTGCGCATCATTAGTCGGCACCCTCGAGCGCTGACAGTGGGTGGCATTGCTCTCTTGTCTCGATGCGGCATGTATGCTTGTATACGACGAGGCGATTGCTTCAAGCGCACACAGACATGTGTGTTCCCACCTAAGACCACAGCAAGATACCATCCACCTGCCGCCTTTACCACCTCGAATATATCAACCCGGTTTCTGATGGATTGCTCCTGCCAAATGACTGTTACCGCACCGATGCGGAGAGTGAAGGCAAGCGCTGGTGGTGCATACGCGGTTGGGTGGTCTCGTACTGTCGTACGGTGACTACAGAGCACACGTCGAGGTCCGACTACGCACACATATCCCACGTATGGCCACACTGTGGCATCCACAGATCTACGCGATCAAGCGCAGCCCCGTCACGTTAATCTTATGACGCTTCTTCGCTGCCGCCAGCAGGTCACTATACGCTATCGATCGGGCCATTCGGCGCACAGAGCGACCATCTTGATGTCCGCGTACACCGCACGTGCTGTTGCTCCTCTGACTGTAGCATCACATGCTGTCAGATCAGCAACTTGATCGTCGGGACTTACCCCAGCGTGCATATCAAACACAAGCGCCGCGACACAGGACGCAAAAGGAAGGAGACAGACGCAATGGACAGGCCCAATTGCTTCCGCGCATGCGTCGTAACGAGCGCAGCAAGCATCAAGAGCGTCACAGGCGGCGCGGGCATCATGTCCGGCAATGACGAGATGACGGCCACAAGCCCGCCCATATTGTGCAGTGAGATTCTCGGACACCACACGTGGACATCTGCAGGGGGTGGCTTTACTAGCGACCACAGGATCGGCTGAAGGAAGTGACGCAGCTGACGCGACATATGAAGCGTGTTGGTCAGCGAAATGGGTATGTGTACGCGCACGACGGTGATCCGCCAGTGTTAACCCAAAAAAATCGCTATCGCGATGATACGGCGTGATAAAATGCGCTGTAACAGGATCGGTAGATGACGTTAGCCGAGCCAAGGATGTGGCGGCTACCGACAAAAGTAAAACACCGAGAATAAGAACTATTACAAGGACAAGATTTGAGATCATCATACGCTTGGGGACGAAAGTGGCTATCTTACCACCCATGACTTCTTCTTCATCCTCGTCATCAAATTGAGGGAAGTACACAGGTGTGGGTCGAAAGTTTAATTCTTTAACTCTAGAACGTACAGAGATTGCAATTTCAGGACTCGGAGATAAGAGCGGTGGGGTATAGAAGGATAAAGAACTCTCATGGACCGATACCGGAGATTCAATCCATTTAGAAGGAACGTTAGCATCACAATTATTTGTTGGACTTTCGTGCAAAGGACCAGAATCCATTTGAGTAGCGCAACGGCAGCCTTGAGGGAGCGCCGTTTCGTTAGGGTCTGTCTACTGTGAGTTTTCCCCTATGGAGGTGGTTTAATCTTGTTCCTACACTAATGATCACTCAACAACGAAAAGCGCCAGCTTATGTCTGCTGCGCCTGTTGTGTTTCCTCATAAAATGTTATCGACGCTGAAAGTCTGGCCTTTGTCAGTTTGTGATGGAAGCACCTGTTCAACATCATGTTTCTGAGGAAGAGATGATAGAGATAAAGACTCGAAGAAGAATTGATAGTAGTGAAAGTGAAAGGCCATCAATTTTACTCTTCTCAGCAACAGCAGAGGCTGCGGCGCGATGCAGCGAGGAAGGTGAGGAGGGAAAGGAGCGAGAAGTTTCAACAGCAGTGGTGGCAAGGAGCAAGTACCAGCAGCAAATCAGGTGGGATAGTGAAAGGCAAATGATGATAAGCTCGCCCGCTCGCGGCGGCGGTGATGGGAAGGCACTGGAGGAAGAAGAACAAGTGAGAGGAGAGTGTGAGAGGAGGAAGAGCATAGCAACAACAGAAACAGCGGAGGAAGAAGGCGAAGGAGAAGGGCGGGAAGAACAAAAGAAGAGGAAGGTGAAAGTGTACAACGCAGCAGCGCTGGAAGATGGGATGGTGTGGGAAGGAGAAGTGGAAGAGCAAATGCTAGTGGTAGAAGTGGCGGCGAAAGGGGCAGAGGCAATGATGGAACCGATGAGGAGCAAGAGAGTGGAAGTAGCAGTGGAAGGAGGAGCGTGGGAAGTGGTAGAAGGGGCAACGACGATAGGTGATGTAGCAGCCGCTCGAGGAGAAGGATGCATTGTGGAAAGGCAGCGGGCGGTGGAGATGCGAGTGGTGGAAGATGAGCAGGTAATTGCAGTTTTGGTGCACAGGTTGAGGAAGAAAGAGAGTGGGGAGAGATTGGATGTGATTGGGGATTGTGAAGGAGCAAATCAAGGAGAAAGAGCAACACATATCCACCATACGCTATATGCGATTGGGGACCAAAGAGAGGATTGTGGCCAATGTAGGAAATTGTGGGGGATGATGTAGCTCATCGTGGCAAGAGCGAGCGAAGGGTGGGCAGAAGCGGTGGCAAATTGCAGTGCAAAAGAGAATGGATCAAGTGGAATATGACATTGGGGAAGTTGCGAAACAGGTAGTACAGAGAGCAGTAGAGCCGGTGGAGAAAAAGAGAGACGGGGATGAATGGGGAACAAAGGGGACCAAAGCTATTGCAAGATACTTTTGGGTAGGGCGGGGATTTTTTTGCACAGGTTCAGACAGTCGGAGCACAGGTGCAAGAAGCAAAGCTGCAGCAAGAGGCAAGATGCGCTTCTCTTGATGACGCTGTGGCGCGGCTCGGTGCTCGACTTGGGGCGCAGGTAGAGGTAGCAAAGCAACAACAAGAAGCTCGCAGCTTAGCACTGGACAGACGAGTGGCGCAACTTGGAGTGCAAATACAGGAAAGCAAGCAGCAGGAGATGGAGTATATTGCAGCACTTGAAAGGCGTATTGGAGCACAGGAGCAAGAGAGCAGTACACGTACCGCATTACTTGAAAGGCGAATGGACCAGCTCAACGAAACTACGAAAGCAATGGCCGCACAAGTGCAGCAACTGGTGGATCTTTTGATGCTGCAGCTGCAACGGCAGCAAAGTGGAGAAGAAGCTGGGAGTGGGAGTAAAGGAGCTGGGAGAACCCGCAGCGGCAGTGCAGCAGCAGGAGGGCAGAGTGGAGCAGCAGCAAAAGAGGAGAAAGGAGAGGAACAGGTGCTGGGAGCTGTCGAAGGAACGCAACAGCGGTGGAAGCGTGAGTATGTCGCATTGGAAGGTGGGGTGAAAGGAAGAGGAGGAGTGAAGGGGAAGCTTTGGGAAGTAGGGTGCAAAGTGGGTAAACCAATTGGTCTCACAACGAGTGTAACGATAGGAAATGATTTGATGGTGGCCAGTCATACTGGTAAGTATGTAGTACGCAAGGATGGTAGCAGTGGAGCGGAGAAGTTGAGGTACGGTAACGGCAGCGGATTGACACCATTTTTTGTTGCCCTAAGCATAGATGGAGCTACGATAGCGGTGACATACGAACAACATGCTGTGGTCGTGTGGAGTGTAGTCGGCGGGCATGAAGTGGGTCGCAGTGGGGAGAAGCAGGGAGGAAATGGACCTGGGCAATATCTTCGACCATGGGGCATAACAGGGATACGAGGAGGCGGTTTCGCTGTTGCAGACTGCAATAACAAACGAGTGGTTGCAGTAAACGCAGCGGGGAAGTGGGAACGAGAGGTGGTGAATTTGCAGAGCAACTATTGCTATGGGTTATGCAGATCGGAAGGGGAAGGTGGAGTGGAAACGGTAGCAGTAGGGCTCGGTGAAGGCATTATTGTAATTGTCTCGGTTGTGGGTGGGCGGATACTTCGGCGGGTAAATTCGTTGCATGTAAAGCCGGAAGTGATCACGGTTGATGGGGCTGGGCGGCTGGTCGTGGGTGGAGGCTGGGTTCGGGATACCATTAGGGGGACATGGGAAAGTGGACGGTATGGACTTGTAGTGGTGGAGGAGGATGGGCAGCAGCTTGTGATTGCGGCAGATGCTGTGAACACAATGATTGGCATTGCGGTACTATTGGACTGGCGCATCGCGGTTGCGTCGCAGAATGAGAACGAAGTCTGGGTGGTGTGAAATATTTTCTTCTTCTCAGCTCCTATGGATGGTGGTTTATTTACGCCGCATTGATGACGAAATGAAATGGGTAGTGTTTGAGAGCTTTTTAATTGGATTTGCCACATATATGTCGAACAAAGGTGCACCCACTCGTACCTGCTCATTCTCGACCCGTCTCGGTACCTCGCCCAATGTACAACATTTCTTTCCGGGTCGAGCGGACGTTGCAAGCCGAGAACCCAACAAAGGGACGACGGTACGAGAAGATGGGCGGCGAAAGCATGGAGCGGGTATACAGTATCTCCTTGCATCTTCTTTTCCTTCCACTTGCCTTGCTGGCTCGATTCGCACGTAGCGCTCAGCTTCATTGCCGCGAGAACATAAAGCACATCAAGCACTGTATTATGTCGAACTGTGCGCAATCCAATCGTCGCCTTGCAATTCACATCATGTCCTTCTCACACTTCCTTGTTGCAAACCCGACATTTGTCGCCAACGCGCTCTTCTTTCCCCATTGCTCCTGCATTCGTCAATGGTGTCCCAAGCTGCGCCGCAACTGCTTTGCCAAATGCCGCTGCATCAAGCAACATCACGCCATTTCGACTCATTCCACCAGCTCCAGGCGCACCCACTCCAGGAATACAATCGAGCAATGCTCTCATTGCTGATGGTGCTTTCGCAGATAACTTTCGCTCAGCCGCAATCCTCTTTCCATTGTTGCTAGTCTGTAGCATCGCGTCTACCTCATCTGCTCAGGCATCTTCTCGCTTCAGCACTTCCATCGCTCAATTGCTCGTTTCTTTCGTCGCTTTTGCCGTTGCCTTCAGTTTGCCACCTTCTTCGATCTCGCAACATACTTCCATGCCCACTTTCTTTCTTGCATGCTTCCACCGCTGCGCTCATTACATCCGGTAGCATACTTACCGGACTTACATGTAAAGTCGCGTATGGCGCTTTCGCGAACTCTTCTGTCGGCTCTTTTGCCATTTGAACCTTCGGAATATGCGCTGATGCTGCCGCATTTCGTCGTATTCCACCCAATGCCAAGCCGCGAAGGCGCGAGGGAAGATGTAGCAGCTCATTCGGCAACTACTACGAGCAATCCACTCGACGACGGCAGTAAACCATTTCCGTGCATGATCGCTACCTGCTACGTATCACATGTGCACCAGAACGTCGATTACTTCTTCCACCGAGAGAGCCTCCGCACCATCAACACTCTTGCGTGCAGTGCGAGACATTGCTGCCGCTAGTCGGCTTATCTCTTGGTCACTCACTTCGCGCCGTACGGCCTATGCGCACAATTTCGGATAGTATCTCACCACGAGGAAACAGAACCGCACCATGTCCGCCTTTCGCCGCCAGAGTACTCATTGCTTCTACCACCTTGATCCGGACTTCATCGCCGTCAGCTGCACTTCTCATATGTTCCAGCATGTTGGGTACCTCTGCTATGGCGAGCAACTCTCCTCCACGTTCGCATTCCCCGGCAATTTCGCAAATCGCGGTTGCCACTTCGATCCGAGCTTCGTCCGTGACTGATTCACGTCCTAGCTACCCCAGCAGGATAACTACCTGCTCCTTTGCAACTTCGTTAGCTTCTTCCGCGTACCACCTTGTTTCGCGCCCAAATGCTCTTGCTATCGCTCTCAGCGCCCCTTCGTTGGTGGCCCTGTGCCCCAATCACACAAATGTTTCTATCTGGTTCCCCACGCTCCCCACCCTGCCTCCATCAAGGTCTGTCGCAGCTATTGCTCCGATTGCTCGTGCTGCCCACACGAGCTGCGTCGCTGCACACGCGATCAGCCATCCTGCTCATAGCGCTCAACGCTCCATTGACCCACTTTTTTACAGCCGCCGCTGCGGGCTCCGCAGCTAATAGCACTGCCGCGGCCGCAGCACGTTCCTCTCCTTCCAATACTTCCAACTTCTGCTGTGCTTCTGCTCGCCACCGTGCGTATCCACCCTGCGCACGCAGCCGTGTTCTTACCCCATCACTGACCCGGCTGAAACATGCATGCTGCGTATTGTCCCACTTCCCTTGACATGCTCCAGATCCCATCACTCACTCGCTCATCATGCTCTGGTACCTGCGCGTCTTTCTCAACTTCAATCTCCACAACCAGCCATCGATGTTGATCACCGTCACTTCTTCCTTCCCGTCGTCCGATCTCCTCCACAATCTCTTGCTACTGTCACCTCTATTACCTCATCATCGTTCCTACCCGCACCACAATGGTGTCACCCCTTTCATTTCTTGATCAGTCAACAATGATCCGCTCTTTGGTCCATCTTTACAGGGTTCGTATTGCTGTCGTCTAGGTCCTTGCAAAGTCGCTCTCCGGTTTTTCGTTAAACTCGAATTTGAGTTACTCAAAACAGTGCATGCACCAAGGCTTCGTTCGAATTTTTTTATTCCGATGCGAGTGAAGAAAGGCCCACGTATTTCTCAGTATGATGTACAAAATGAGCGTGTTTTATCTGCACGAGAGAGAAAGATTCGTGCTCGACGTATCTTTGGGTCACGTGGCATAGACTTAACTGACCAATCAAACCGAGAATCTGACTTGCCTTTCGTCATCTCAGATCATGTATTTGCAGCCTCTAGAGCGATTTGTGCTGTCAATTCATCAACACCTTCGTCTCAAGGTGAACCAATTCAGCTTGAAATCGTGCGCATTGGCGCGCTCTCTCCAGCAGTCCGAAGTTACATCCGGAGCGTCATCATCCCTCTTCCGGTCCCCCTTCATGCACCGTCCACGCCGACGGTACTTGTGGTTCGCAAGGCGGACATCGCGCAGTATCCATCCTCCACGCTGCGCAACGATGAGTTTAAAATTTGCGCAGATACGTCGCTGCCTTCCTACCCACCGAATGCCGGTCTAGTGTTTGTCGATGCAAGCGCTGCAGCAACAACGCCGCAGGCATGGCTTCTTAGAGCAGATCTCATCGCCCCGTTTCGGTCTCCAGGTGACGCGCTGTCAGCACGCATCAAGCGCGCACGGAACGGTACGATGATCAAGTGCACTAAAGCAGAGAAGCTCACGATTCGTGTTGGTACCGTGGGATGCACGGCGAAGCAGCTCACCGCCAATGTAGTGGCAGTGGCCGAGCATATTGCGAGTACGATGCCCAAGTTGTGGCGAAAGGTGCGTGCGCTGCAGATCACCGCACCAAGTGTACCTCCATTGAGAGTATTCTCGCGACGATGGGCTAGGCAAGCCACTGATTCGATTGCAGCTGAAACTTCACTGCATCCCAGTGAGTCAAGACCGACCGAAACGGCGTTTGACGCGGAGCTTCTTGGGCTGTCGCTGCTGCCCAACGACAACGGCGACGGCGATGTATAGCATCCATGAGGTAATGGGGTTGCAGCGAGGTAAGAGCATGCTGCTTTGGTGAAGGGGGATGGTTGGGAACGTGGTGAAGCGAACCTCAGAGCGCAGAAACGCAATGTAGGATTGTGGAACACGTTGCAAGGAGTGGTCCTGTTAAGGTATATTCCAGTTTTCACTTCGGGAGCGTCGTTCAATCATCATTGACGTGCGTTTTGGGTTTGAGAGGAGGCGGCGGATTGAAGTCACGAAGCGGACGATCGAGGAAGAAACGATGTACTGTTATCTGTACTTACGGCTGCAACAATGTACTCAACGAACAATGCTGTACGTTCACTGTCAAACCCTTCATCCAGTAGACCGGAGGATCCACAGCTGCCGCTTCCGACATTGTTTACAAAAACTGTGCCAAAGTCGAGCAGGAGCAGCCGCATCGGTCCAGAAGATTCTATTCTGTGGCAATTCAGCTGTTGGCGATGTGGCTTACCTTGCCCCTCCTTGCAGTGGCAATCGTCCTGGAAATTCACTCCCGTGATGGCGCAATCACCAGATCCTTCTGGGTCTCCTGCCTGCTCGAGTCGGATGGCGTGACGACTGTATGGCGGAGACGAGTGGTGTGGCTCCGGCATTGTGCTGGGAGCCAATGCGTACGTAGCAAGATGTGGCTGACAAACGTACCACTGAATCGGGTGGTAAGCACAGCCGAGATAGTGCAGTGTCTGACGCACACATTGCTTTGTTGCATACGTGTACGCAAATTGCGATAAACACGCACTCGGACGTTGATGAAAGTTTGACATACTGCATCGTTGAGAAGCTCACTTGCCAGCGCTTTCGGCTCGACGTCGAGCCGCCAGACAATACCCAAGATGAAACGACACCTAACAACAAATCATGGGCGACATTCGACAAGTCCGACGTCAGGAATCTAACCAGGAAGCCACCAGGGAGTACACAGCCATCTTCCACAAACAATACCAGCGCAACAACCAGCCAACACAAGAGTAATCCGCGCAGGATACCTGAGAGCAACAAGACTCAGTTGGGAGGGAGACTGAGGGAAATCGGAGCTGACAGAAGGCTGCGCAGGAGATGGCGCCAGTAATACCAGCGCGCAAGTCGATGGTATGGGGGCACTGTGAGCGCGGGCAGTGCCCGCGGAGTCCAAAGCACCTTAAAACAAGTAACGCAGCCATTTCTTCTTCAGCTTCAACAATTCCACAAGTGCACTCGCCAAATGCGTTGGACACCACGCATCGCCACCGACCCAAGCAATCCAATGCCACAATTCGCTTGTTGCAGCAGTCAGTTACTGTACATCACAGCTATTTCTTGCATCCTCCTCGTGAACCGCTGATTTACCGTGGGTTATTTGATCCTTGCTCCCTGATGGATTGCTTCTCCCATCAGCAAGTGAGCTTTTTTTTATTCGTATTTGACCTTCACACCACAAACACGTCGTTTAAGGCGGTCACACTCGTCACGATCCCCCCATCTGTAAGCGGTGCAATGGAAACCCAAGTATTTACACGAGCAGCAGCAGTCACCACTTCTCGCCCATCGCTTTCAACTACAACTATCGCATATCGATCGTAAATCCATTCACCGTTCAAGCGGACTACACCACCACCAGCAATCAACCGCCCAGCCACATCAACTGCCATCGATTCTGGTCGAAGATGAAGTGGTCCGACCCTCCGCAGCAGCCGTCCATCCATTTCTCCAACAATTTCGACCGTTCCATTTGCTACTCCTACCGCTACTGCCGCAACCGTTCCTTCTTTTTCTGCAACTTCAATAATACCATAAACGTAATCCTCAAATGTATTGGCAATCACTCGTTGCCATCGTCCATTGCCATCCAATGCCACGACTCGCTTGTTGTAACGGTCGGTGACTGCGAATCCACCGCTTCGTAATCCAGTGACTCCATGAGGATACGAATATCTGCCTTCTTCTCTTCCTGGTTGGCCATTTTGACCAGTGTAACCAATCTTCACCCCACTAACAATTTCCCAAACGGCCACAACATGGTCACACATGTACGTTACCGCAATCGCCTCGCCGTCTTCTCGAATTACAACGTGGTATGGTCTCAGTCCACTTCCTTCACCAAATTTTCCCAGCTCATCGCCCCAACCAAGCTCCTTCTGCACTACAAATCTGTCTTTCCAACACGCCACAAATATATCTCCCATTCCCATTCCATCTTCTCTTACTGCTAGCCCAACTGGCTGACTTATTCCACATCCTTCCCACAGCTTTTCCTGCACTCCGGCTACTCCTCTCACTCCACCTTCCACTTCCTTGTACTCTCCCTGCGCCCTTACTTGCGCCTGCAGCTTTTCCACCTTCGCTGCTTCCTGTACCGCGACTCTTGCTGCTACCTCCACTCCTTCCAATCCTTCTCCTTTGATCCTCCTTCCTTCAGCTCCGATGCCGCCTTTTCCTTTCTGCACCCAACTCCCTTTCTCATTTACCCATTCTTCTTCTCCACTCACCCATCTGCCTTCCTTCTCCTGATCTTGCTGCAGCGCAGTTGTTCTTCTCCATAGCTTGCTTCGTGATTCTGCTCCTTCACCACCATCGCTACTTCTTCGTACTGTTTTTTCTGCTGCTCTCTTCTTTTGATACCTGTACAGCTTGACGGAGGCTTAAACTTGCTGTTTTCCTTTTAAGGCCTTCTGGATTTCCGAAGCTTTTTTTCCGACCGTTGCGAAGATGTTGCAAAATTAATTGTATCTGCTTCAGTTTTTGACGCACGGTTGGCGAAGTGGACCTCCCGTCACGTATGGAAATTCTGCACTTTTTCGGAGTGGTTGGACGATTAAAAGCCATAGTTTGCTCGACATTTCTCGAGTACTGTCGAGTACTCTGACGTGAGATGCAGAACGTCGGTCTCCGTAGAAGCAACTTGCTGCCACGCTTGCGACCGAGCGGAGCCTCACGTTGGTTTAAGGCAATGTCGTCTCTCCCTACTCTCTCAGTGTTTACGTGCGCCGAGCAACTTCGCGGCATTTTCGCAACCCCACTGCCATGTGCGGCGATGTACGGGTACCACCCGCTCGGGGTACATTTGTACGCGAAGTCCATTCTCTTATAGAATCAAAGAGCTGTTTGTGATGGAGTTCATGACAAGTGTAGCGGCGTCCGCGCCGCATCATGTGCATGTTGGGCTAACACCTGATGGAACCTGCTTCGCGCTCAGGTTGACCGCAGTAGGGGGACGATGACGCCGCGAAATTCATCGTTGTGGGGAGGAATGGGACTCGCGGTGTGTGGTGATGCGTGGTTGGTACCAGAAGTGGTGGCAAGAGCATTGACGAGTAGTGGTGGACGATACTTTGCCTATGGAAGTGATCCGTATCCCCACGTTCCGAAACGGCTTCTGTATTGATCTTCAACATACAACATACTACCAGCACAACTAGGCACATCCAGTCCAGTTGCATGCATGACTTCATCAAACACACACGAGCGCGTAGATAGGGCTGTCGCTGTATCTTGTTTGCGTGTCACACAGCAAATGCGGCTTCTTGCGTTGATTGTGCGCCCTACACTGCATACATACTCGCAGCAACAACGGAGAAGCGGAGCATGGTAAGGCAGCAGCAAGAAAGGAGCCAGCAGTGTCAAGGTCCTCGAATCGTCAAACGAAGCAGTGAGTCAAGCGAGGCGGGCGTAGCATAGCGCACGAGGACCTTGCTCGTCGTACGTCGCTCGAGGCACCCAAAGATGCCGCATAGTAGGCAGATGTGCGAGCACCGCTCCTCCAGTCCACGCCAAGGATCCTCGCTCCTCTGGGCTACTGACCTGTAGCCCAGCCCACATAGGATCTCTGTACAGCACCGCTCGCTCGCTCAGTGGGACTTCTGCAGGCGGTGGGCCCACTGCGAGCGGCGACAGCACCGCTGCCTCAGACACTGCAGCCGCGAACCCAGGCATCATAGACACCCCACCAGCCACGATGGTCGTTGGCACATCCTGGCGCATGGACGGAGCACAGCGGCCAAGCGCAATCGCGCACATGGTTCCGATACCAATATGCTCAGAGCCACCGGTGAAAGGAACGGCGCCCACGTCGTGAATGACGCTCCTTGGGAAATCAATGGTGGTCCCATCGGGCAGCCGCGCAGAGGTAGTCGCCGCGCACACGACACCCCTGTTTGCCTCGCCGCATAGTGCTGATGGCGCGTGAAGTACACTGTCTTTAACTTCAGCAGAAACGCGGTGCGTCGAAGATAGCAGCGCCGTCATTGCTGCACCGGCTGCCGCAGTTGACACAGCGGTGCGTCGCTGCGGCCTGCCGTCGTATATCAGTGCCAGTGTGCACATCGAATGACCACATTCAAGAACCCAGGTGGAAGCTAATCCAGCACCGATGGAGCAGAGGAAAATGGAAGGAAAGAATAGTGCTGCACTCACGTTGGCGCTTTCAAATAATAGTTGGGCCCTCGTTTCACGGGCGGCATTTGAAAATTGCAAGGGCTCAGAAACGAGGACTGCACGGTCATTTAGAGTACCAGATGATTGAATAACATCCGAGAAGTATTTTTCATGCGAAGTCGACAGACGTGAAGACTGATTCCGCAAAGGCGAAGGGATTATTTGAGGACTTAAATCATGAGAAGATCCTATCCGTAAATTCCAAGAACCAGCATCAAGAATAAGACACGGATCCACACTCCTTTTTGTCCAAGCTCAGATATCTACCACTCATATTGTCAACCGTTTGTTGTGTCAGAAGAACGGAGTCCAGAACGCATCTTCTCGAGACTAAAAGTCGCTGTTCGCATCAGAGATTTCAATAAACAAGAAAAAACAAATCTTTTGCGACTAAAAGAAAACGAAAATGGTCAAGCATCAGAGTGCATTGAAGTTGACGGGAACAACATAATTGTAAGAGATGTCTGTTCAATATATGTATCACGTTCTCCGGTTAATGTGTTCTCGTTCGATTATGTATTTACTCCGGGATTTTCCAATAATGAGGTGTATGACGCTGCGGTATCTCCGCTAACAGCCTCTGTAATATGTGGATACAATGCTACTTGCTTTGCATACGGTATGACTGGCGCGGGTAAGACATATACTGCACTTGGCCGGCCAGAACATGGCATTCGCGGCATGTGCGAGCTTGCAGTCACCGACATCTTATCACATGGAGTCATCAGTGCCGCCGTCTCGATAGTCGAGATCTACAACGAAGCCGTGGCTGACATCCTTGCTCCAGGTAGTGCAAAACGTGTCGTCATACGTGAAGATGTACGCGGGGTAGTGACACTGCCTGGGCTCACATCCCGACCAGTCGGATGCGCCGACGACATGGCCGCGGCGCTAGCGATCGCGGACTCGCGACGCACGCGCGCAGCGACTGCTTCCAATATGGTGTCGTCGCGGTCGCATGCGGTGGTGATGATAGATATAACAGCACCCAGCGGTGCGACCGCCGTGCGCTCTGCCAGGCTTAGCATCATCGACCTCGCGGGCTCCGAACGCGTTGCCGTCGATGTCCCCAGAGACGACGCGCGACGTGCCGAAGGTGCCAACATCAACCGATCTCTCCTCGCTCTTGTCCACTGCGTGTCGCTGCTAGCTGAGATGCCAAGACGAGGCGACGGCGCTGACACCCACGTTGCCCAGCACGTGCCATTCCGCAACTCGAAACTTACCCGGTTACTGAAGCCGGCGCTCTTGGGTGGCGCGAGGACTCTGATGTTAGCGTGCGTGTCCCCGAGCCCGACATCATATGATGAGACGCTGGCTACGCTGAAGTATGCTGCACGTGCGATGTGTATTACCACTCGCGTCGCACGAAATGCCGCCGCACGAGCGCCGTTGCCGTCATCCACGCTTGACGCCCTTGACGGGTTGCGCGAGCAGGTGGCGGCGTTGGCTCGTGATGCTGAGCAGCATGCTGCTTCGGTGGAGTTGTTGCGGTATCCACTCGCTGCTGCTCGCGTCGAGACCTTCAATACACGACAGTGCGCGCTGCCATGGGATGACTCGTGGCGGCTCAATCGATGTAGGTCGGCCGAGCCAGACGCAGGACGTGAGAACATTGCTGTGCACATCGCCGCGCTTGCTCGCACTGCACTCGACGCCGACGCGGCCGCGCGTTCGGCAGAGAACAACACCGCGGCGTGGATCCGGGCAGAGGCTCATGCACACGCATCCGTCACGACGCTACTGACGACCGCGCGTGCCGCAGCAGCTGTTCGCCGAAGCGCGCAATTATGACGAAATAGTCAAATAGAAGTCGCGACGCGGACGAAGTGCATGTAGGTCGAAAAGTGCATGCAGTATGTTCACATGAGAAGCAGCAGATTATAGGGGTACGTGGGTACGATGACTGCGTACCTGCCTATTGTATCGCACACCACCGCACCACACTCATGTTATAACAAAAAAAACCCATGTTGTCCTAGCTTACAAAGGTAAAAGGCGCTTGAGCTGTTTGCTACTTCCAGTCTGAGCTTTTCTTCCTTCATTGCATGGTGCCGGCTGCCCGCATTTGAAGGTACGCACCGAAACCTACCGAGCGACACACAAATCTTTGCCACACTTGCCCAGTGCGCTCTCTCCTCTCTTGTTCCCCTTTCCTTCGCTTCCCCCTCTCCGAAAGCTTCACTTGTTAGTCAAGCCCTCGGGTTTCCGGGGAGTTGTGGAAAGCTTAGCCCGCCACACAAGCCTGCGTGGAGCTTCACAGGCCTTGTTACATGTATCCACTCTGTGGGGTGCCTTTAACCGACCACTCCCTTTTTTGCATGGCTTTTCATGGTGGCGCTAATTTCCTCTATCCATCATGAGTAGTAGATGGAGTGCGGGTGAGAGATTGGGGACACAAGTGAAAGTTTGGTTTTTCATTTTCGGTTGTCACGAAGAATGGGGAAGAATGCAAGAGTATTTTGCGAATAGGAGTAGCAGACAGCTTTACTGAAATTACTACACTGACAATCCTTCAACAACTCAACCCACCCAAACCATCTGTGCGTTGTGACGACCAATTTTCTCTGGCGTTGCAAGCACCAGCAGGGAGAAGAAATTTAGCTGCACAAGATTAGCAAATCTCTAAAGCTTCATGCCAATTATTTTAGTACTTTTCTTCGCCCACTGACCTGTTTGCATTGCCCACAAAGCAAATGAAAGGGACATGTCGCTTGTGCGTGACCGGAATCGGTGATGACTGAGTGTAACTTAAGTAACTTGAATAACTTTGAAACAGGCCTGCTCGGGTCCTAATGTTTTTATTGTAAGTTTCAGCTTGCTTTGCTTGGGACTCGCCACTGTAAGTAAGATGGACACTCGTCCGCCGACCCCAACGAGTCGCGCGTGAACATTGGGAAAGCGAGGATATACCTCGTTCCCCAAAGTTCTATTCTCACATTTTTCATGCGAGTGTAGCAAAATGAGGTTAAATGGCGAATAAACTATTAAACTACGTTACGATTCCTGAAAGAAGGATAAGCGGGTCATTAGCTCACACGTTGCAGTGGAGAAAACCTTTGTCAGCAGGTACTGGATGATTCGACAAGTCCTTGAAGTGCAAAGGTGCGACGCCGAAAAGTCCGGCCCTCGTTTTTTTTTTCATGCCTCCGAAAATTTTTGAGGAAGATGAAGATGAGCAAGATGAAGGTGATTGGAATTACGTACGTAGTCCAAAAGTTAGTTCAAGACCTCCTGCTTCGGCTGGTAAGAAGGACTCAGCACGAGCATCCTCAGATGCTTCAAAAACGAAACAGGGTTCTTCAGCAAGTCCAAAACCTTCTTCTCCCGCTCCTAAAACTGGTAAATCTGTGCCTATTGGAAAGATGGGAACTGAACCGCAATCTTCAGAACGAGCGCATCCAAAATTTCCAGCGCCAGCACCAAAATTAAAAGCTTCAGAGCCAGCATCGAAAGCTTGGCCCTCACCACCACCTAAAGATAGAAAATCACCAACTAAGTCATCAGCGCCGGCGAATGGGACAGTGCCAGTGCCACAGCCGAAGATGGCCCCAGTACCGCAACCGAAAATAGCCCCAGTACCACAGCCGAAGATGGCTCCGGTACCGCAGCCGAAGACAGCGCCAGTACCACCACCGAGGGGGACAACGCCAGCGCCTGCACCAAAACAATCGGCTCCAGCCACCTCCCCGATGCAGCAGAGTAGACCCATGACGACGAGGAACCAGCAAGATGTGGATGATGATCTCTGGGCTCCAGTCATCAAGCCGCACTCTCGTCAGAACACAGTAGTTAGTGCTGCTGCAGCTGGGCCCACGCCCGGACAGACGACGATAACTCAAGCACGGTACCACGGAAATTTGTACCAGACCATCGCGTCTTGGCAAAGATTGCCGCAGGATGATGTTGCAAAGGCCCTTCTTGCAGCGAGAGCGGATCTGTATGAGGCGCTAAACACTGCTGGTCTTCCTTCCTCACGGCTGCTCGACGTGCTCCTCAACGCCGTCCGAACTCGGTCAGCTCCCATGCGCCGCGAAGTCATGGACTTGTTGGCCCAAGACATCGGTGTGCTGTCGCGAACGCTGGTACATTCCGAAAAGTACGCGAGTGTAGTCGTTGCTGCTTGGACCGCCGCGCTTCTGTTCACTGAGACCGATATTAAACGAAAGCCGCCGGTTGAGCTCGTTACGGCGATGCACGAGCGCGCACCAATGGTTTTCGAGTCAAGGGACTACAAGTTCGCCGGAGCACGTGACGCAATGCAGCGTTTTCTCGCTGCTTGGAAGCTCCATAGTGGGGCCGCAATCAGCGCTGCGGCAGGAGGAAATGTCGCTGCAGGTGGAGGTCGCGGCGGCACCGTCATCCGACCTGTTTGGCAAGGCCCGCGGCCCCCTCCTCCAGCCCAGCCTGCAGAGGATGAGACCGAGATAGATGATGCGCCAACCGACGTCGGTGGAGCTATCAAGGAATGTATTGAGCTTCCGACCGACGCGGCTGACTTATGGGACAGGTTCATCTGGAATCCGAACCTGCTCCCCAAGCTGGGTACAACAAAGTTCCGCTCGGCTGAGGAGCACGTTCGGGCGCATCGGCGCATGTGGACGGCGATGATGTGCCATGGTCCTGCCGAAGCACTCGACGTGGTACGGCGCAGCCTCATAGCGGCAAGACCGCCGAACGTCCCGTGGGACAAGGTGGAGCTCCATGTGCCAGTTAATGGGCCAAGAAGCTATGAGAAGAGGCAGGCGTCGGCGCATGTTCAGAAGCATTTCTTCTACTTCATGCAGGTGAAAATGGTGAATGAGTGGCCATCGGTGACCGCATACGAGTGCCTGTTCAGGCTTCCTCCAAAAATAAGGCAGCCGAACTGGGAGCGCACCGGCCACTTGAAGCCTGATTCGATGTTGCTCGCGAGCGCCGAAGAATTCCGTCCGAACACCCCGGTCTTTTGGCTGCGTGTCCACCCACCTCCAATAGAACGCAGCCGTAACGACGCCGCCAAGCCCGATTTCGCCGAGCGACGCAATGCGCTCGCGCGCCAGCGTAACGCAGGTCTTGTGCTGTTGTCGGTGGTGGCCGGCGCAGGTAATGTGGACTTCATGGAGCACACGACGACACGGGGCTTCATGTGCGTTGAAGTGGGTGAGAACATCGAAGCGCCAATCGTCATCCCGGTGTATCGCTCTCTAGGTCAGCTGTACGACGACTGCCTTCGGAATGGGGATGCTGCGCTTGCGCTCGCGCATGAAGTGATCCACAGCCGAGAAGGACCCAGTGTTGTGCCGATGGTCCGGGAATCGCGCGAGCGTGCCGAAATCATGCAAAAGCGGAAAAGCAAGTTCCTGGATGATGTATCGCAGCTGCGCGCATTCACTGCCACCTTTGGCACCCGCGTTACCATCGTCCAAGGCCCCCCTGGCACTGGCAAGAGCTACCTTGGTGCACAGGTACGCTTCCACTTCCGCTCGCTCTGTGCTCCCTCCCCCGACATCCTTTCGGCCTTAGGTCCTGTGTATTTGTGGGTGGCATCCTATGACAATCTTGCTGTGAGAAGGGTAACCTTGTGGGACCAATTGCGACGGACAGACAGTAGTACAGGGTGGTGTGTACATGTGCCACGCACAGGTGATCTCTGCGCTGGTGGGAATGCGTAACTCGCAGACGCGCTTCTTTAAGGACAATCCCAATCGCTTCCCAGAACTTGGGCCGATCCTGGTGTTGTCGTTCAAGCCCCATGCGCTCGACGAGGTGCTGCGGGATGCGCGCACTCAGATTCTTGAGGTGATGCCAACCCTCGAGAGAGTCCCTTTTCTAGTGTACTTCGGAGCAAAGTCTCGAGGCGAAAATGAAAGCGACGTGCTCAAGGGGTGCATCGGCCAGCCGGACATGAATGTCGACGAATCGGTGCTGAAGGAGCTGCTGAAAGCACGACAAGAGATGCAAGCCTCGGCGCAGGCGCACATGAAGGAGCTGAAGATCATGCGCTACCAGCTCATTTGGACACATCTCGACCAGGAAACCAAGAGCGATCTTATGGCAGTGGTGAGAGGAACGGACATCCAGTCGGAGACAGTGCTCGCGGCGTGGCTTGAGGAAAAGGGCTTGTCACGGGAGAAGTTGAATGCACATGTTGAAAGTGAAAAGAAGAAGGCGGCCGACCGTCTTCTTGACGCACAACGCCAGAGGAATCGCGAGGCGCAGAAGCAGAAGGAGGCAAAGACAACGAAAGCGAAGTCGCGGCACGCGCGGAAGAAGGCAGCGAGGAAAATGAAAGCGATGCAGGAAGGAGGATGGGGCGAAGTTGCCGCGGAGATTGAGGCTGGCGGCGAGGAGGAGGAGCAAGAAGACGGTGGCCAGGATGGTAACGCTGTCGATGATGACATGCCTGTAGTGGGACCAAAGGGGCGCGTCGAAAACTTGAATCACCAGGCGCGGGTGCTGCAACAGCGACGGGCCAAACAACAAGAAGATGATGCGGACGATGACGAGACGTTCACGGTCGTGCACACAAAGAAGCAGCAGCAGCAGATCATGCGTCGTCAGAACGTTACTGTCGATGAAGGCTTCATCGCGCGAGAGGAGCGACGTCGAGGGATCCGCACCGTGGAGAACGCTGCACAGATGAAGCTACAAACGAAACCATGGTCGATGAACATGGCAGAGCGGCACGAGAAGGTAGAACGCATCTTGCGGGCCAGTGCCATGTCACGAGAGTCGAGGTGGAGAGAGTGCCAGAAGGAGTACATCAAGCTCTGCAAGGCTCGGGACGACATGGTGTCGAACGAAGTTGTCGATAGGATCAAGTGGGCACACATCGTCGGTGCTACCATGAGCGATGCGGCACGCTACATCACCGCCATTCGGCGCGCCCGTCCTTGTGCCATCGTTGTGGAGGAAGCGGGCGAGGCACTGGAGCAGGTGCTGCTATCGTGTTTGGTGCCGTCGGTGCAGATGCTCATTATGATCGGCGACCACCAGCAGCTCCAACCTGAGGTGCCTGTGCAGGCATACACTAGGCATATGGAACTATCGCTCATGGAGCGGATGACACGCATGGGGTTTCCAGTGCGGCGGCTGGAAATGCAGCGACGTATGCGGCCGGAAATCTGCGACCTGGTGCGCCCCGAGTATGACACGCGGGTCGATCCCAGTTTCACGGGCATCAAGGACCATCCGTGCGTGATGCGCAAGATAGTAGAGCAGGGGATGGAATTGGTGGCACCCGGTGTGGCGGCGTCGGAACTAGTGCCTGGTATGGGACTGAATCTGTACTTCTGGGAGCACGACCACCCAGAATCTGAATCCCTGGTCGGTGTGTCACTGATGAACGAGATGGAGCTGCAGATGTGCGCTGGACTCGTCAAGCATCTCCTACGCAACGGAGTCCAGCATGAGGCCATCACCGTGCTGTCGCCATTCATCGGGCAGGTACGAGAAGCAGACAAGATGCTCAACGTACGGCGGGGCTACGCGACTGGACCGCAGCGAAGAGTGAAGGTGTTCCGTGTCGACCAGTTCCAAGGTGACGAAAACAACTTCATCATCCTCATGCTCGTGCGTACAGCCCATGCCACTGATTTCATCCAGCGTGTCAACCGCATGATCGTCGCGCTCAGCCGTGCTCGTGTTGGGATGGTAGTTATGGGATCCCGTCGTGTGCTGGAACACGTGCCGCATTGGAAGCGCGTGCTGCATCACCTGGAATGGAATCTACCACCGCTCATAGGACGAAACCTACCGATCAAGTGTAAGGTCCACGGCATACAGGTTGTGTCCACCGAGCCTGCGGACTATGGCGGCCCTCTGCACATGCTATCCGGCATCGCCCACGCTTTCAAATGCAAGCAGCGTTGCCTCGCGAAGCTCAAGTGTGGTCATGAGTGTGAAGCGACGTGTCATCTCGACAATCCCGCCGACCACCCTTCATGCAGCGTCGATGTTCACGTACCGCGTCGCTGTGGCGTCCCCGACCATGTGGATCTCGTGCCGTGCAAAGAGAAGAGGTATAGGGTGGCGGCAGACTGCCAGGTGAAGATACCACATAAGCGGTCGGAATGCGGGCATATGGCACAGGTCACCTGTGGTACGGATGTGGCTGCTGCGCTCGCGAAGAGGTGCGAAGCGCCAGAGAAAACGAATTGTCCGCGTTGTGGAAAGCAGAAGAAGACACCGTGTTGGACTCTTCGGAATGATGTTGCTCTGGCCGAATTGCTGGCGAAGTGCGACGGGAAAGTCGAACACGTGTATCCCTGTGCACACACCGCCACTCTCCGCTGCGTCGACTCGAACACGCCACCGCCATGCGCGGAGATGGTGCCGTTCCCGTGTGTGCGGTGTGGCACGACGCTCCACATCCGGTGCGCAAGCAGCGACGACGCTGATGCGCGAGCAAAAGTCGAAGCAACGTGCAATGCTCCGGACCAGCGCGAGCGAGCTGTGTGCAAGCACACCGTACAGGCGAAGTGCTGTGAGCTAGACAAAGCAATGCAGTCACAATGTGAGGAGAGCGTGCCGTTCCCATGTACCTCATGTGGGGGCACCGTGTTCGCCCCTTGCCACCTGCTCTCCTCCGAAGGCGCCACAACACTTGCTGCGACGATGTGCGAGTTACGTCGGTCCGTGGAGCTGCCATGTGGGCATCATGTAGATGACGTGCCGTGCAAAAATGTTGCGACGTACTCTGCCCCATGCGACGTGAAGGTGCAGGTAACGTGCGTGCGGTGTGGAGAAGGTCAGGTCGCCTTGCGCTGCCGCGAAAGGGACGATGCCGACGCAGTAGCGCGCGCAAGCAAGAAGTGCCAGGCGAAAGTGTCATTGACATTGCCATGTGGGCACACCGTCGATGGCGTAGTCTGCACCAACCGGGACTCTGTGAAGTGCAAGACGCGTGTGACGATACCCTGTTCCAATTGCGGCGGAGAATCCTCGGTCACGTGCCACGGCAGCAGCGACGCAACCGCCGCTGCCGTCGCAAAGAATTGCACCGCGAAGGTACTGGTGCCGCATCCGAAGTGCGGGATACATGAAGTGTCGGTGCCGTGTAACGCGCGAAGCCAAGCGGGTGATAAGAAATGCAAGTACCCGGTAGAGGTGAAGCGACTTGAGTGTGGGCACACAGTGACCGCACCCTGCTCGGACCAAACGAACATTGGGAAGGCGAAACCATGTGGCGTGCCGGTAGATGTACCCTGTGCGCGGCCGCAGTGTAAGTCGGCGGTGCAGGTGCAATGCGCACGTCGCGATGACGCCATCGTAAGTCTGCGCACCACATGCACTGCACTTCTCGAAGGGACCCTTCCTTGCGGTCACACACGTGCTCTGCCGTGCAATGAGTGGGATACGCCATGCGGGATAGAGCTCTCGGCGCCGTGTCCCAAGATGTGTGGCGGCACTCTGCGCTACCGTTGCGGGGATGATGAAGCATCAATTGCAGCGCTTGCCGCAGCGTGTGAACATCCAGTGTCGCTGACGCGAGACGAGTGCCAGCACAACTGGATTGGCCGATGCTGCGATGTCGAAGCAATGAAAGCGCAATGTCCGGTAGAGGAGGCAGTGGCGTGCCGCTTGTGTGGCCAGCTGGTGATGCTGCGCTGTGATTTGGCGCTCGGACAGGATAGTGACCGTGCTGCACAGAAGGAATGTGACCGTGAGACGACGCACGTGTGTCCGAACTGCTCAGCAACGGTGGACGTGTCGTGCCAGGCGCTCGCAGTCGCGGCGACAACTGATGAAGAGAATGCAATCGTGGCGGCACGCTGCCAGCGAGAGTACGATATGCCGCTGAGCTGTGGGCGCCACACCAAGACAGTGCCGTGTTCGAGTCGCCACATCCAGCCGATGACGATATGCGATCAGGATATACGCGTGCTTTGCATTAATTGCGAAGTGGGCCCTGTGTATGTGCAGTGCGCCGACGTGGATAATAAGGAGGCGCGAGTGAAGGCATCAGAGAGATGCAGGGAGGAGATTACTAAGAGGCGGGATTGTGGGCACGAGTTGCACGGCGAGTGCATGGTGGTTATGAAAAAGCTCACCAAGCCGTGCGAAGGGGCCGTTCGTATCCGGTGTCCGCGTGGCCACGACGCAACTACCGCGCCGTGCCACACTGCATCCGACCCAAAGGTCATCGCCAGCGCAAAGGCCGTGTGCAAGGCCCTCTGTGATGTCGATCCGGGCTGTGGGCACTTCGTTAAGGTGGAGTGCCGGCGCGTAGATGGCGGAGCCAAGCCCAAGTGTGAGACTATTGTGCCGGTAAAGTGTCGTAACTGCGGCGGATCACTGCCGAAGATTCAATGCTACCAGCAATACGATGCAAAGGAGCTCGCGGAGCGTGAGGCAAAATGCACAAATGAGAAAGTAGTGACCTTTGAGTGCGGTCACAGCAAGCGCGTCGAATGCACGCAGCTGCAGAAGGTGAAGACAGAAGGATGCACCAAGCAAGTGCCATGGACTTGCGAAAGGTGCAACAAGTCACGCTATGTGCAGTGCAGCGCACTCACGAACGAGTTTGAGTTGCGGAAAATCGAGCTGGGGTGTGATGGGAACTACGAATCCACTTGTGATGATTGTGGCTCCAGCCGCATGGTCTCGTGCAACAAACGGGCTGCAGGCAACGTGGATTGTCCTAAGCTTGTGTCGGTCGCTTGCATCAGGTGCGGTACACCTGATGCGGTGAAGGTACTCTGCTCGCAGCGAACCAATGTTGGTGCGCTGGAGCGTGCGGCCACAGCGTGCACTAAGGAGATCACTGTTGTTCCGAAAGCGTGCTCGACCGGCACGCATAAAATCACTGGCGAATGCGGCAAACGGGATGAGTTGCTCGCAAGGCAGTGTGTGGTGACGCAGTCGGTGACATGTCGTGGCTGCAATGTCAGAGTATTCCAGCTGAAGTGCGATGCTGACATGGCTAGCGATGCACTCGACGAAGTTGAACGGTACTGCCCCGAAATCACCGACATCACGCGTCCGTGCGGTCACACCAAGCGCGGCCCATGCAAGACCCGCAAGACGATCTTGCAGAGCAAGTGTGAGGAAATCCTGCCATTGGATGATCCCCGAACTATCTGCCCTAGTTGCGGCAACACGCGTAACGGGATTCGCTGTGGGCACGCCAAGTCAGATTTACTGACGATGAAATGCACCGCTAAGGTGTCCGTGAAGTACTCCTGTGGGATTCACTCACCACCGGACCTCATATTGTGCTACAAGCGGGCACAGCTCCCACCATGTGACGTGTGCGTCGTCGAGGAAGATGCGTCTGCAGAACCGACCGCACCGGCACCGCCGGCTGCAGCGCCGGATAAGCAGCAGAAGATGAAAAAGAAGGCGAAGGAGGATGTAGCACAGAAGAAGAAAGAGAAGAAGCCGGCACCAAAGGCGACAGCGGATGTTGCGCAGAAGAAGAAGGAAGAGAAGCCGGTACCAAAGACGATAAAAGCAGCACCTGCGCCGAAGCAGACGGCGCGCCCGATCCCATCAGGACATGTGCGAGCTCGGACGATAGATGCTGATGAGTGCGCGGAGCTGTGTGCTCTGATGGCATCAAGCGGCGCGCAGTTTAAAATTAGCACAGCGTGGGCGCTGTCGTCGTCGGATATTGAAGGGAAGTACGCGAACACCCGCACTCGAATGGGCGACCGCGCTGGCAATGAGCGCCTGCTGTTCATCTTCGATGGCCCCGGCGCGGAATTTGGTGCAGACAAGATGCGCAATGGGGCAATAGTGGCATTCCCAGACAATCTGCTCGTGCGTGGACCTTATGGACGAGCAGTGTATGCGTACAGTAATGCGCTGCGCATGCCGTGGCGGGCATCAGCGTGGGTACTAGTGGTGCGGTGTGAGCTGGGCTTCGCAGTGACACAGGATGTGATGTGGCAACCCACACTGCGGGACACAATGGCCAGCAACGCGCAAAAGGATGGCGGGACGTACGACACTGTGTCGAATCACCGCATTGGCCTTCACGCAGTTCTTCGAAATGCACAGGTACTCGTGTGCAGTTGTTGCTGTCCCGTGCGTCTGAGCGCTGCGTGGCACTGCTTGTGTGCGCACATGTACAGTCACCTGTGGGCTTCTCTCGAGTGGAGCCGCCGCTTAACTGCGTTGCTGCGCAGGTGCTGCCGTGTTATTATCTGCACGTTACAATGTCCGGCATGCCGCCGCGCTTCGATACATACCCGCTGCCTGATCCCATGCAATCGACGCGCCTCGACAGTGCCGATAACGTCATTACCTTCGTGGATCTCGTTGATGTCGATGAAGAGTGGGTTGCCGTGGCCTCAATGGTGCGTGATCGCTGCAAGGCGTGTTCTGGGACGCCACCTCGCCGACTGCCAAGGCGCGTTCTCGCGATCGATCGCGTCGAGTGCACGAGCACCAAGCGCACCTTCGCAGCCGCGCGAGTCGAACAGCAGCAACTGACTTACGTGCGCACCGGTATCGCTGACAGGTGTGGGTGCGAAATCAATCAGTCGAAGTTCAAGACGGGGCAGTGGCATGGTGACGAACAAGTACGGCGTGTGGTGGACAAAGATTTGCAGGAAGTTTGGATGCTGCTGCCGGTGACGGCGGAAGCATATGAGGACTGGGCCCGCGGTGGCATCGCCAAGGCTACGGAGCAGAGTGTCGCAGGCGAAGGTATGTGTGCGCCAACGTAGCGGGGGTTGGGGTCAGGAGATCATCGTCTCTTGATCGACGTACACAGTGGTGTGGGGTGTGTATGGCGCGTTCTGTTTCCACCGCATTGATCCGCGCATAGGGATTTATCTCTACGCTAATGCGTGCGACCAGCGGCTCTCCAAGCCCACAGAGCCCGGCATCGTGCTCGTATGCCGCGCGCTCCTCGGTGAGTGCTACAAACGGCACACTGTCGACTACCGCGTCGTCCGACCACCGCTGCTAGAAGCGTTCCGACAGCCCGTGGTGGCAGAAGAAATAGACCAAGAGTTCGCCACGCAGCTGCGCCCCGAGGTCAGCATGGATGCTTCACGGAAGAATCCCCAGCCTTGTGAACCTTACGAGCGTGATGGTGCGCCGCAGGGGCTGTGGTACTACGACACCTGGTCGTTCACGGACAACTCCAAAAAACCCCGGTGTGGCGGCATTCCGCTCCATGCTGAGGCTATTGTGCCAGATCCTGCACGCATTTTTGTGCAGTATGTCGTGCGGTACATCGACGACGTGCCAGAAGAAGAGGTTGCTCTTGAAGCCGATGAATCCGAGGAAGATGAGTCCGAATTCACCGATGACTAAATATAATAAACGTTTGCCGTTGGTGGAGGAATGGATGGGAGTACCAATGGAGCTGCACAGTCCTACAGCGTGACTGAATGATGGCTTACCATTTCGCTGTTGTGCGTTCAGTAAGTGGTGTCTGTGGGTGTTGCGCAGGAACTGTCGAGGCGGTCCACCGCCCGCCCACATAGATAACTTGATATCACCCCACCGCACGCCCACGCACATGATCGTTCAATGCACTGCAAATCGCAACTTGTGGTCCCCCCCACTGGTTCAGCGTGGCGTGGCACAGATCGGTCATTACTTATATTGAACAGCTATTCGTACCCGCATATCATCGACGACAGCGAATGTTAACTGGTGTCGCACTCACCCATCATCTCTTTGCTGGCTGCTGTGGTCTCAGGCACGCAGCAAACCGGTGCATCTCGGAACCGCACAGCACGGAAGAGCTGGGCACGACAAAGCGGGCATCGTCCGCTCCTCAAGCGAATCTCGTGCATGCAAGGACCACACAGCATGTGGCCACATGGAATTGCGATTGCAGTAACCGGGGCACAGATGCAGACGCAGCAGTCATCACCACACCAATCGTTACACTCAAGGTCTGCGTCAGTCAACTGCGGGAGCCCCTTCGCAACTTCAGCCACGCGCTCGAGATCCTTGACGACCGCAGGAACCGACCCTTGCTTCAACGACCGTGCGGCCATCGCCGCGGATGCGATTGATGCCCCAAGTGTAACTACGGAGAGCCCCACCCCAAGCGAGCAAATGGCTCGCGACGCACCTGCTACAGGAATAAACCGCTCGAGAACGGGCGCACGTGCGGCAGCAACCGCAGCGGAGACACGGATGGGATCGTCGACGGCGTCGATGATCCTCCCGACAGCGACGATATCGCATGCGGCGGCTGCAGCCGAGGAGATGGACAATGCGGAGCGGGGTATAAGGTCCGCCTCGAGTACTGTGGTATCGATACATGCGCGGCGAAGCACTGCGGCAGTTTTCTGGACCCGAGCAGTGACGATAGGAAGTAAGTGGGACAGGACATGGACAACGTCACGGTGCTGCTTTTGCTTGCCATACGTCGTCGCCGACGACGTCAGCGCTCCGACGCCGCAGAGTGCTGATATACCCGCACCAATTGCGGCAAGTGGGATGCCAATCAGCTGCGGACCCGGTACTGGAATGAGAGAGAGAATACCGCCTGTGATCGCTACTGCCGAACCGACCGCAGCAACTGAAGATGTTGCTGTTTGGGATAAATCATCGATGCGCTGCGCAGATTTAAGTTCCTTCACGTCTCGCTGATGATTTTTCGTCATTTCACAGGCACGAGATCGAACAGCCGAGAGCATTGCTGCGGCAATGGCAAACTCATGCACAGCAGAGGTCAAACCGTCAGATTCGATAGGAGGTTGGTTAATAAAGTTCCAACAGACACCGCATACAACATGAGACCACTGGAATGATGATGCAGGATTCTTAGAGCAATCGTCACAACAGTTTTGCTCGCAAATCACGCAATTGTATGCGTGAGATAATATAGTACCGACTTCCTTTCCACAAGATGCACAATCACTGGGCATCCTGTGAAAGCCCAAAATCGAAAGCAAAGTTTAGTGGCGGCGACCTTGTGTTTTGGCCGCAACTACCGAGAAGTCTATTATTTGAACAAAACTATGACACTAAAGCAGGCTGGTTCTCTTTAGTCTTCAATATATATAGGCCACACATTTATTTCTTTTCTACGCACGATATGTGTGCCTGGCACTGACCTGTGTTGAAGCTAAAACCCTTCAAACCAAAGGTAGCCACTAGAGGACGCGAAAATCGCCTATGCTTATTACCGTTAGTGTAGGCTTCAATGTTATGCGCGCACCCAAAATGACAAGCCGTCTCTTAATTCACTTTGAGACAAGTGGCAGTGGAATGCAGCACTGCTACGAAGTCCTCGGTCTCACAAGTGCAGCAACCGTTGACGAGATTAAGGAGGCGTTTCGAGCTCGAGCGGTGGAGGCCCATCCTGACAAAGGTGGAACAGCAGATCAATTCAGGACGCTTCAGGAAGCATACGCACAGCTGATGGATCCGATGCAGCGTGAAATCATCAACCAACGTATCGTTGTCGAAAATAATAGCATGGACGCTGGAGAAGCTTTGGAAGCTACTGATTTTGATCATTTGGAGTCAAGCACATCGCATGCTGCTTCTTGCCGATGTGGTGGACAGTTCATTGTGAGTCGTACAGCATGTCTTCCTCTGTTAGTTCGCTGCAATGGGTGCTCGATGGTGGCACGCGTCGAGTCTTTGCCACGTGATAGCATCCGATAGCGACAATCGCGAACAGTAGTGATTGCAAGTGTGGTTCGTGCTGCCGACCTTCGCATGTGGACAAAACTTTCACCGGTCGGCGTTATGCAGAATCTATGTTCTGCATAGTCTCGGATGTGTAATGTTCCTGCTCGCAGCAGCACGGGGTGGCCAACTCTGCTGTCCTGCGTATCGTTCAAGAACAAGTGTTCGCATCGAGCATTTTTGGAGGAAGGGGTCCGATTGGGAACGGGATTTGTGTGGCGGTTGATATCTGCCGTCGTCGAGTTCATGGATGCCTCCCCCCCATACATGCTGTGGGAAAATCTGTGGTTAGCGCTTCGCTTGATGGGAGGAGATGTGATGACCCAGTGTATACGTGCACTGCCTATTGCAACGATAACCGCGGAGAATCCACAGCAACGCGCATTGGCTGCCCTTGTAGGACACACCACGTTCTCGTAATGCTGCGACGTGGTGACCGCGTCGTGGCACGCATGCACATCTTGCCACCCAGTGAGAAGGGGGCACTTGCACTTCGACACAGGAGGAGCAGTGCTGTACTCATTACGACGGCATGGGGATGAAAAACAAGAGACCGCTTAGGTTGGTCCTTTTTGGGTGGGGCCGCATGCCCCCCAAGTTCCGTTCCCCATCCGGTGTTGCAACTTCCAGTCGAACGTCAACGACGTTGCAAGGCGATCCATCGAAGCACGCATTGCAATCGCTCATAGCGCAACTGCTCAAATACACACAATAAAAAATCGATGCTAGACGTCATCCTGCGATAGCGATTGGAATGGCCACCTTCTGCGCCATGGCCAACGCCGGCGCGGTGATGATGAGCTGCAGCTTGCGCGTCAGTTGCAACATCGCGTACGTGGTCGCAAGCTCTCGAGTCTACGCGAGTTGCGTGTAGGGTAGGGTGTGCTATGCACCACCTTGCTCTTCTCACTCAAGCGATGGTGTGTGGAGCAGACAAGTCGGTAGGAAAGGGGGGAAATGCGGTACCTGTGACGAGACACCAACGACCGCGATGCACATCGATGGCTCGACCGCCCAGCGCATGGCACGAGCGATCGGACATGCGACAGCGGCGAGGGCAGAGGCGTCTTCTCCAATCAAGATGGCATCAATCCAGTCAGCCACCGCACCAACATGTGCATCCGCCATACTCACTACCGTGATCGCCGCCCGCTCATCACCCATCAATGACACAAGCCGGATCACCAATGTACCACTACCGGCAGCTTTCGCCGCCTCCGAAATTATCGATGTCGCGGCTCGCTCTGACGAGATGGTGGCGCAGCGGACACTCTCAGCGCCATCCATTCCGCCTGCCATACCAATACCAGGTGGAAGGACGTCGTTCCACACGACGGATCCCCCTGACCCGGCGGTGCCTCGAGTAGGCGAGCTGGGCGCTGCACCCGACACGGCGACCGCTTGCCAGTCCAGCGGGATGGAGAAGGCTACTACGCGCACGTCCGCAGCATCCAGAGCACCGGCACGCCGCAAGTACTCGAACGTGTTCGCTGCCGCCTCTGTAATTGAGTGCGTGGCTGCACCATGATTTCCGCCAGAATCACCAACAGCAACGTTATTCATGAACAACAACGTGGTTGCACCGCCGCCTTTGAGTGCCGCGAGAAGTAACGGCGCACCATACTGAGAGTACACTGCCGCTGGGGTCAGCGCCGTCGCTGGACCAGTCACGTCAACAGCGAATTCGCATGGTGTAATTCCCCGGGCGCGATCGCCGCGCTCGATAGCGACGCTGTCGCCATCACGAACCACCACCGCACCGGCATCTAGGGCGAACATGCCAGCGGCACCAACGCGTACGATGACATGGATGCGCCTCATGCGCGCTGCGCGCGCTCGCATCTTGCGCGTGGGACTGGCGACGGCGTCGTCGAGGTCGTCGCAGTTCCAGCGGGAATCTTCCGTCGCCTCAGCTCCTGCGGCCACAGCATCATCGTCGCACACTGGCGCAGCAATGGAATGCGCACGCACAACCAGCGTGCTGCGCACGCGCCGAGCGCGCAGCGTCGCGGCAACGATCGCACGACCAACGTCGCAGTCGTCATCGGTGGCAGGAGCACGACCAATGGCATAGAGCTGCGCCGCGTACACAATGAGTGGCTGGCGAGGGTGGATGCGCTACCCGTAATCTCCCCCCAACCCACACAGAACCATGCGTGTTTCCCGGATTATCAACAACACGGCAGCGTAACCTTACGGCCCGGAGACACCCAACACAGCAGCATCGCTCCTAGGTGTCCTCGTAGCTCAGCAGGTAACGACGGCGCTGCTGCAGCGGCCCCATCCACCTCTGCGGCGCGCAGCTTGAACACCGCATCGACGATGTGCAAATGGTCAGGCACGACATCCACTATTGTGAGAGTGGATGCACGCACTGCACCATCGCGACCTACGGCACGGACATCGACTACCATCACCAATGTGCGACCCCCTTTGCCGAAGTTGGCGAGAGCCGGTTCCCCCTGCGCCGCTCTCGCTCGGGCCTGCGCCTCGCCGACTACGGGCTTGGTGCTGCATGCGCGTACTAGTACCCGCATGGCATCGTCCTCGTGCACGACACGCATGCCACCAGCGCCGCGTCCAAAGCCACCACCTCTACTCGCCCCTTGCAGAGGAGGAATAAGTGCGCCGCTGATAAGATCGATGCCGTAGCCGGTTGCGACATCTATGGCGCTGAAGGAAGCACAGACACGGACATCAAGCCGAAGCGCGACCACGCGGCGCATGACACCGCGAAGTGCCACTGCAAACAGCCCTTCTTGTGCAGATGGCACTACAGAGGAACGATCGAGCAGGCGGGTGTCGAGAGAGAGAGCAGCAGGATTGTCGGCTGCGGCTGTGTCGTTAAGATTGATCACGGTAGCACCTACACCGTCGAATGTGTCATTGAGCCACGATGCGCACACCGTGGATGCGACAGCTGCATTGCCGCCAGTGAACAGAACGGCATCTGCGACACGAAACCGCACCGTGCGCTTCGAGCCTTCCTTCAATCTGATAGCAAAACAGGACGGATCCGGAGGACATGGACCAGCAGCTGCCCGCTCAGCATCTGTGAGAGCGTTAACCGGTGAGACAAATGGGAGGCTATCGGAGGACATGAGAGAGAAGCGCTCGGTGAGGCGCTTGTCACGCGCGACGATGGTGGCGTGTCCTACTATGGTGCGTCCTTGGAGATCGCGCTCCAGCACTTCCAGCGGAAAGAGCCGCACTTCCGCTAGTGGTCCTGTGGGAGACCGCGGCGCTGACTCGACGGAAGGAGAGGGAGGGCGAGGGAATGTGTTTGCATCAGTGGATGCAAGAGATTGCGTCGGAGGAGCTGCAGTGTATGGGTCCTCGTCTAAGTCGACATCGTTTTCGTCATCTTCGTCTTCGACCGCTGTGAGCGTCGCTGTATGGGCCAGACGCTGTTGGACAAGAGCTTCCTTTCGAAGACGAAGCATTGCAGCTTTCCGATCTTCGGTCGGCGAGAAACCACCATCTCGTTTTGCATGCACAGGAGAATCTGGTGGAGCTAGCTCAACGCTAGTATCTTCAGCGTTGGGTACGTCATTTGTATCTTCTTGGTCAGGCTTCTGCAACATCAAACAACCAAAACATGTTCGCTGTCGAAATGATCGAAAGTGCCATTGCAGCAGCACAGAGGGGAAGAACTGGAGGGAAGTTAAGTAAGAATTGCCTTCTGCGAGGTACGAGTATCGGCACCGAGGTTGACAAGACCCGAGAACAGCGGATCCAATGGCTCATCGGAAAAAAACTGCGCCGTTTGAAATAGCTTTTCCGTCGTTGTTTTCGCTCAGACAATTCTTGTAGTGCCAGTTCGTCTACCTAACTGGTTCGTGTCGTAACTTAACGCTCCTTGCATCGAGTGCGTCGGATGTCGTGGATGCTACAGCGGCTGCCGCCTGGGTGAATTCCTAGGTGGCTTCTCGGGTGGTTCCTTGGCGTCGGACGTGTCCCATTGGTTGCCCATTGCCTCGTGTTGTTCGGTGTTGTGTCGTCTTGTGTTTATATTGGTGGTGCTCTCAGCAACATGCGCTCGTGGCGCAATGCCCGATCGTCGCCCTCAGACCCGTCGGTGGGCCGACATGCTGGGATGTGTATCTACATTAGTACTGCTCAGTACATGGATGAGACCCGCTATCGCAGTTGAGAATTCGCTGAGCAGCATGATTTCTCTCTTCAGCAGCTGCACTCTGATCCTTGGAGCATCCAACGACTACGAATTGATCTCTCCTTCCGAATTTATCCTGACGAGCTTTGCATCGAATAATAATTTTCTTGGTTTTTCGATCGCGATGGATGGAGATACAATGGTGATTGGAGCTTACTTCGATAAAAGCAATGCTACAGGAAATAATGGAGACTAACTCGGATGGTAGTGGATCAGTATTTGTGTTTGTTCGATCCGGGACGACATGGGTGCAGCAAGCATACTTGAAAGCGAGCAATGCTGGACCAAATGACAACTTTGCTTCCAGTGTTGCGATCTCCGGGGACACGGTGGTGGTAGGAGCACCGAATGAGGACAGCAATGCAGTCGGAGTGAATGGGAATGGAGCCGACAACAGCGCCACAAATAGTGGTGCAGTATACGTATTCGTGCGTAATGAGACGACATGGACGCAGCAAGCATACTTGAAGGCAAGTAATACCCAGCCGAACGACAACTTTGGAAGAAGCGTCGCAATCTCTGGAGACACGGTGGTGGTAGGAGCACCGAATGAGGACAGCAATGCAGTTGGGTTGAATGGGAACGGAGCCGACAACAGCGCCGGTGCAGCATACGTATTCGTGCGCAGTGGGACGACATGGACGCAGCAAGCATACTTGAAGGCAAGTAATACTGATGCAAACGCTCACTTCGGCGGGAGCGTGGCGATTGCCAATAACAACACGGTGGTGGTGGGAGCGGTGCTCGAAGCAAGCACGACTGGGGAAAAGGGCAATAACGCCTCCATTAACCACATATATCTCGAAGGGTCGATATTAGCGGCGCAAGTGCACTTGAAAGGAAATGGCAATCAAGCAGACAGCGGAGTTTCTGGGCCCAGCGCAGCATACATATTCGTACATAATGGGACAGCATGGACGCAGCAAGCGTACGTGAATGCAAGCAAATATAAAGAAGAAGCAGACAGCATGGGGTATATAGAGACGCTCGCGACTGACATGGTGGTAGTAGGACCGGACGAAGAGGATGGCAACGCGATTGGTGCGAATTGCTATGGGGCGAACAACGGCGCACCCGACAGCGGTGCAGCTTTTGTATTCACGCGCAACGGGACGACATGGGTACAGCAAGCATACTTGAAGGCCGATGAGGCGCACTTCGGCACCAGTGTGGCGGTATCTGGCCGCACGGTAGTCATTGGCACATCTTCTAGTGGCAGAGCATATACCTTTTACGTACCTCTACCACCGCCACCACCGCCTTACTGCACGTGCGCCATATGTAAGGAGTGTATATGTGATGGGCCAGGATGTGCTGTCCCATGTGAATGGGTTCGATTGTGAAAAGTTTTAGAAGGTGTGTCGCAATGAACTAGCGAGTTCTCTTCCAGAACAACACGCTATCTGCTGCAGCTGCGCTTGGCACCTCATTTTGAGCCATCACAACATCCCGTCTTGAAAGAGATGGAGCTTTGCAACGCGTGGAAAACCTGAGGACAGCAAATGCCTGCAGCGAAAATGGCATAGCAGCGAGGGTTGGTCCCCATCCGAATGCCCATCAAAGCAGATAGCTGGCCAACATCCCCGCTCAAAGTCAATACCTCGGAACCGGCGGAGTGCGCGGCTTGTTTGGCCATCGCAGTTTGTCGCTGTTTGGTTCTCGCGTAGATAATTCTTACGGCGTCTGACTGTCTGCTTGACCTGGGGGTTGGCGTTGCGACTAAGAGCTGCTTCCATGGCGAACGTCGGATGTTGCGAAGGCCATCGAGGCGGCTGCATCATTTTCCCTTAGAGGAATTGGTGACTTTCGCACGGATTTCTTCCCCAGAGAAGACCACTCTGCGATGTTTTCCTTTCTCATGCAAACGTTTGCATGGGCTGAAGTGTCGTTGTGGGTGGCTGTTGCTCAATTTCGGTAGCTCCGCACCGGAGATACTGGGTGTTTTACGACTGGACTGTGAGGACGATCGCGCGAGCAAACATGCGCAAGCTCCTCGAACAGATCGAGTTGTGCATTTCTTATGAATGGTTTTGAACCGTCTCTTCTTCAGCTCACAGAATGTCGTGTGAAACCACCCATTCTGTTACTGCTGTCTCGCAGGAGAGCAACATTGCAGTGTGTGCAGCAGTAACGCAAATCAGTAGTGATGGCGATGAAGGAGCGGAGGTATGCTGCAACCGGTGGTGCAAGCTACAGCAGGAGAAGGAGGAGAAAGGCAGCGAGAGCACAGTTGCAGGGTGGAAGGAGGCAGACACTGGGTGGAGACAAATAATTAAGAGCGGTAGTGGGACCGAGAGAAGCAGCAATGCAGGCGGGGAGGAAGGCGGATGGAGATCAGTGGAGGTAGCGGCAATGGAAGCAGCGAAGAAAGAAAGGTTGCAGGTATGTGCCGCAGGGCAGATGTGGGAGGAAGAGTTGGAAAGGAAACAGGGAAGGGTAGGGTAGGACGGCAACGCAAATTTAGGGAGCGAAGATGGTCGGGAGGAGAGTCCACACCTACGAGGCGCACAGGGAACTCGAGAATACGTGGCAGTGGAGGGCGGGGTAGAGAGTGAAGCGCCGCTGAAAGAAAAGCTGTGGGAAGGCAGTTGTGGGGTACGAGGATCGGTTGGGATAGCAGTGTGCCGGGATGGCATGGGGGACATGTTCATCGCCAGCTTTTCGGATTTGGCTGTGGTGCAGAAAGGGATGGACGTGAGCGGAGTTGAGAAGCGACGATATTCGACACAAGGACCAGCTTTGAGCCCGTTCAGCGTTGCCGTCCGTGCCGATGGCGCTGCGATTGCGGTGGCATACCTAAGGCACCATGTTGTCGTGGTTTGGGAAGTTAATAGTGGACAGGAGATTGGGCGGAGCGGCCACCAAGGGGTAAGGGGTAAAGATTACGACCGATTTTATGGTCCTTGTGTGGTCGCAGCATTGCGCCTCAGCGGTTTCGCGGTGAATGACTGTCTTAACCATCGGATTGTGGTATTGGATGATCTAGGACGATGGCAGCGAGTGCTGATCGAAGAAATTGGGGACAATTATTTTTTTGGACTTGTGAGCGTCGAAGATCATGGTATCGATGCCATTGCAGCCGGGACTAACCATGGATGGGTGGAAGTTGTGGTTGAAGCGGATGGACGGCGTCTACGTCGCATTGGACCGATTCACGTTGTGCCATATTCGATGGCTGTGGATGGGGCGGGGCAGCTGATTGTCGCTGGGGGGAAAGTGCGTCGCGACGTGGAAGGGGAGTGGAATCCCCATCGGTATGGCATTGCGGTGATCGAGGAAGACGGGAACGAGTTGGTGATTGCAACCGGTGTCATTTCGAGATCTTTCATGAACGTGTGCATTGCTGTGCTTGCGGATGGGCGTATCGCCGTGTCCATCCATGGTCTTGAAGATATCTACGTAGTGTAGGCAGAGAATTGTGCGTTACCAGCGCGCCGTGGGGTGTGCGAGAGGACGATGAGCTAGGACGGCAGGGTAGGGTGTGCATGAGGACGAGGTACCAACGAGCGGCAAGCAATCGAAGTTAGCAAAGTGGGGCCATGAGCTCCAGCTCTTGTGGATGTCGTCCCTCGAGCACTACGACGCGTCTCTGCATCAACGAGTTCCTCAATCGCCTTCGTCGGCGAACAAGCTCAATGGCAGCGTATACTACTAGGACCGTCAAAGCCGACGGCCCGTAGCCGCCTTTCTCCACCGTGCCAATTCGTGCGAACTTGATCTCTGCCACGCGCTGGTGCGCTCTGGCTCGCTGATATACTGGAAGGACTTATCAGTGATATATAATCGCGACGCACACGACACGAATCCGATAAACGAATTAAGCGACATTACCTATCAGTGCGCCCTAGCACCAAGCCGAGTAATATGGACGTTCCATGATGGATGGCGCAACCAGCCCCGTTTGGTCAAAATTCTTGTGGTCCCACCGAGTAAGTCGATTGTTGTGGTAGAATACGTGAGCTGCCAATCGATGCTGGCTACACAGACTCACCAAAAGAGAAGCCACAACAAGATCGCGAGCAGCAGGCATAGGCCAACGACTAAGCAGCATTGCTTCGCGGAGGACATGCTCGCAAGCATGGTGTCCACGCGACGTGTTGTTGCTCGTAACCGTGACTGCAACCCCTCGACCCCGTGAGATAGTCGATCTAATAACCTGCGCAATCCGAACGTTCACCGGGTGAAACGCTGCGAATAGCAATGGAATGTAATATGTTCTGGTACTTGCCCTACGGAATACCCACATTGTCGTGGGCTGGCGCAGACCTTGATTGGGACTCAAGTTCATCACCAATCGCACGTCCTACTACCCCTAACCTTTTTACGCCAGCTTCGAGCTCGTCAAGATGTTCATCTTGTTGAGCGAGCATTGCACGCTGCTGTGCAGCGAGATCTAGCTTTGCAGGAGGGTCTTCAACAATCTCATCACCACCAATAGAATCCTTAATCGCTTCACGCACTGCACGTGAAGACATTCTGAAAGAAGGTGAAGATTTTGACTTTGTCGGCTTTCGGCAACTAATCGACTTATGTACATCGCCGCTTATACTCAGTAATTTTTTTTAACAAGCAGAGTGCACTAAGTTCGTCATACTAAGGTGGACGTACTGGGTCGGTTGACCGCCGCTCAGTTCATGCAACACCTACTCCGCACTGTGCTCTGCGCCACCTGCAAGTGCTTCATAGCGCGAACGTGGGGGTAGCGATCGGAATATTCCCGTTGGAATGTCTCCGCGCACCAGCGCTCATACAGTGGGCAGCACTGGAGCTAGCAGGTTGCGGCAGCCCTTCCGGGGTGGGCGAACTTGAGGGTGGACGTGTGGATGATCACTCTACGTACCGTCCTGTGATAGGCTGCGGCGGCCAGAGTGTGCCAAAGCAGAGGGTGCGTGAATGCCATGACCGTGCGAGTTGCAGATTTCCGAACCTTGGGGACGCGGATGAGGAAGATCGCAGACTCAGCCTACTGGACCGAAAGCGAGCTGAGAAGGCGATATCTGGGTGCGACAAGGCATGCGGCTCGCCGAACTGATGACGCAAATAATAAGCACCAAGACTTGTCGGGCCAAGGTTGCCTGCATGTTGCTTTATTGGCGTTCCTTTCCGGCGAGTATGACAGCCATGGCCAGCGTGCACAATGATAGAGTGAATGATCAGCTTATTGATGCCGATTGAGTGTTTGTGACGAACGCGGATGGTCGGGGTGTTCTCATGAGGTGATCGTGCCGCCGAGGTTGGTGATGTCGAGACAATTGTGTGTGCGCCCGGGTAACCCGCTGAGGCCAGAGAGTGCCCTGGCGTAGTTAGGGACTGTCTTGGCCAGAGAGTGTCTCGACAGGCTGCGGCGGTCAGAGAGTGCCAAAGCAGTGGGTGCGGGTCTGTCATCGCCGGAGAGTGCTGTGCCAGATTGAATGGCTTGCTGGGGCCGAAAGCGCCGAGCAGGTTCTATTTCCCATGGGCGGTTTGCCGCTCAGTTGGGCAGAGCGGTATCGTGTGGCGTGTGTTGTGCCATAGGAACCGCATCTACATCCACATCAGCGGCTACACCTACTTCTACATCGACAGCTACGTCTACGTCCACGGGTGCGTCGCTCTCTGAAGGCATACAGTGAGTAACTTTAACAAGAATTACGGTGTCTTTGGCTGAGTAGACACGACGTTCTTGTAATGGGGCATCCGCGCTCCGCAGTGGAGGTAGGCGGCCACTGCGCTCGGTGGCGATAGGCGGCGGCAACCGGTATTCCACCGGCACCGGTCGCCCCTGCTACGGCCGGACTGGGTGATGCAGTCAGTGTGGGCGTGTGAGGGGGTGGGTGTTGTTGCGTGTGTGTGTTGTACAGTAGAACTCGAGTGCAGTAGTACCTTGTTTCTACCTGTGGGCGTGCCGCACCGCATCATGTACATGTCCTGTACCTGCTACAATAGTACAGTAGTAGTAACCATGCAGACATCCACCAGTGGGGCTGCGTGCACACCACCAACCCACCATCATGAAGCATCATCATCCTCTGTCGCCGGCACAGCCGCAGACGCGGGGCGGGCCCAGGGCGCCGCAGGCCACCAACTGTTGTCACTCGGTATCACGCCTGAGTTCAGCCGATTGCGTATCACTGTCAGCAAATCGCGCTTGTTGCTTGGGAGGGTGCCCTTGCGCATCGGCGAGTGCGGTCCCACGGGTACACCATCCATCAGCAAGCGTGCGCACAGCTGCAGGGGCGCTGCCACTGTTGGACATATGTGATGTTCAACTTCACCGTTCTGCACGTACGACGCCAGGTACTCGGCGGTGATCGTGGCTCGCGACGGCCCGCCGCGCCTGCGTGCTCGTACCGCCCACACAGCGACGCAACCCGTTGCGGGAGGGTGCATGGATGCTGGCTCGGACGTGGGGGCTGGGGGCAACAATTCCTCCACAGTGGACGCCAGGGCCGGGGGCTTCTCGAGCCCAGGAACCAGCGGGTGCGGGAATGGTTCGGGGTCAGCAATACGCTGGAACGTTGCCGGGTCCGTGCCTGGCGGCGAGGTAACGCACAGAACGTGGGTCATCATGCAAGACACACATTTGGTGCTCCCCACGGGGCGGACGCACGTGGCCCAATTGGACAGCACACAAGCATCGCATCGGGTGGCCGCTGGTGCTGCTGATGACTTGCGCGTAGTTGAGGCGTCGGTGTCACGTCCTCGCAGTTTTGCGATATTCTTCGCCCTATCGTCAAATGGCAACGATGGATGGGCATAATAGGAATCTGCTGAGGACTCAGCTGCCTCCGATGGGAAGACTTGGAGGGCGGAAATCCTGACGTCGAGTATCTCCTCAATTCTTGCAATTACCTCCTGATTGGTACAATCTTGGGTTACTTGTAGCCCAATACGTTCAGAATCAACAATAACCTGTACAATTTTCGCGGTTTGCGGTGTTCCAACTTGGGATGGCGTTATTTTGCGAATCCGCTTCGCATCTTTTTTGTTCGCGTAATAATCTTTCGATCTGGCGCGAGCTCTTTTCGCCGCCTCATCTGCAGGTAAGGGTTTTCGTCCCAAGAAATTAATCGATTAATGAAACGGTACCGTGGAACTTAACCGCAGTTAGGACGATCCACTCGCACAGTTAGAATCCGAGAATAAATAAAGTCCAACTTAACAACAATTTTAACCCGAGCAGAGTGGTACAATATCACGCCCACACGAAGTTTGCGGTGAATTCCCTGCACAATGTGCACATACAGTTACCCCTGGGCACGATGGGTTGCTGCCTCCTTCTCACTCAGCTTCGCAAGTAACTCCATCACCACCGACGTTGTCGCCATCTTAGCGAGCTGTTAGGCCGTGAGCCTGATAGCTCCTGTACCTCATTTTTTACGTCTATCCCAACAAACATGATATCACCCACTCGCCAATACAGCGGACACTCACCAACGCTTGATCAAGTAGCTTAGGAGGCAACCGAAGGGGCAAGCAGAGAGACTGCAACTATTATGACCACACTGCATGAGACATTGAGGCTTGAGTCAACGTTAGAGTTGCACAAGAAGAAGTGCTCAAGACTTCCATATTTAAAATATTATTTTAAGTGCTCCGAATCAAAAAACTGATCACGCTTCGTTTGGCGGAAGACCCAAAAAAACGGGCGGTGCCAAAAATTTTTTGCCGGTGTATTTCGCTAGAATCTCGAAAGGGTGAGTACCTGTCTTATGCAAGACACAATGACACCACCTCATCAACATATTGGTCCTCTTTCCACTAATATAGCTGCTCTTCACCGCGACCTGTCCGATAGAGCTGAAGCGATTATTGCAGCTGAGCGAGTTATCGAGACTCTTCGTTCCGAGCGTTCTAAAGAAATCGAAGAAATTACTGCTAGCTCAAATGACGAGATTCGACGACTCAACGAAGCAGTCCTTGCTGCTGAGAGTCGGGTCTCTTCTCTTGAAGCACAACTCCGCGAGCAAAGCTCAAAACATGCGCATCAAGCTGCAGAAGCAGAAGCGGCGTGGCTTGCGCGCTGGCATGGAGCGCAGACGGAGATAGCTGATAGTGCCCGGCAAGGCGCGCAACATGCTCGCCAACTAATAGAGGTACAAGCGCGAGAGCACATGGCGGAAAAGGCGCTGGAGCGAATGCGACGCGAGCAAGCTGCACTTCAGGTCGATTGCGACCGCCTGCGCAGCACACTCGCCGCAAGTGCGCATGTCGAAGCTATGCTGCGCGCTGAACTTCTGGACATTAGCGGCCGGCTGCGGAATGCATGGGCTGAGGCGGACGCACGCCGCCGAGACCATACGCAGGAGGTCGCTGCGCTGCGAACACAGCACAGCGCTGCGGTAGACGCGGCGCGCGCCGCCTTTGACCAAGCTCTGAGCGATGTGGAGCGTCAGATGCTAGCCGAGCAGCAGCGCATGCGCGCAGAAATGGCCGCGCGCGACGAAGCCATGGCCATGCACAACGACGCACGCGAGCGTCAGCGCAGTGCGCAGCTTGAATCGGCGGTGACCGTAGAGGTAGCTGCGGTACGTGCGAAGATGGCGGAGGAGAACAAGGTGGCAATGGCTGAACACGAACGAGCACTCCGCACTGCGTTCATGCGTGAGCAATCCGAGCTGGAGGCGCACTACAAGGCGCTGTTGCGTGACAGTGAGGATGCGTTACGCCGCACGTTAAACGACGCGCTTCTGGACGCGGTTCGACAAGCGGAGGCGCCGTTACGTGATCAGTTGGCCAAAAAGGACGCGCAGCTGCTGAGTGAGACGGCGCGCGTGATGCGAGAGCAACAAGAAGCGCTGCGTGTGCGTGAGCGGGAGCTGACACGTCGTGCGTTAGAAGCAGAGGACACTGCACGCACAGCGGAAGCTCGAGTCGTAGAGCTTACAGAGCAACTGCAGGCAGCTGATCGAGCGCGTGCTGAGGCGCTTGCGGCGCTCAAGGTGGCCCGAGAAGAGTCGGATTGCCTGCGCGTAACGCTGCGCGAGCGCGAAGCAGATGCGGTGGAGGCACGGCGAGCTGCCGAAGCAGCCGCTGAGCGAGAGCAAGTGGCGCAGCAGAAGTATACGAGCACGTTGTCGATGTTGCGAGAGTTGATGGAAGTGAAGCGGCAGTCGCCGTATATTGGGATTGAGATAAGTGAAGGGGTTATGAATCTTGAGACCAAGATGCGCAACGCATACGAAGGCTGCAAAGTCCTCTCCGTCAAGGGCCCAGCAGAGCGTGCCGGCGTTAAGGAGAACGACATCATCCGCCGCATCACGCATACTACCGTCGTGAAGGACCTTTATGACTTTAAGGCAGGGGTCGAGGCGCTGCGGCCATCAGATCAGATCACGTTACATCTCCTTCGCGGCACCAAGGAGGTGCAAATCGATGTTGTCGCCGAAGCTCGCTCTACTGACGAGTGGATCCCTGGTACGACGTATTCGCAGCGCGTGACGCTCGATCAGCGTACGGGATCGGCTGCTATTACTCCTACGCTTCGAAAGGCAGCGGATGCCGCGAGCGCTGCGCGCCAGCACGAGACCATGCGCGCTGTCTATCACGCCATCCAGGCGGGGGTTGCTAACCCTGCAATCCCTTCAGATGGACCGCCCCGGTTACGTACGTCTGGCACGGATATTACTTAAGTAGCGGAAGGCCCGTCCGTGTATTGGAATGCCTCAGCTGGTTTGGCGGTGTCGATATCGTCGCGTTGCTGTGATGTTCTGGTTTTCGCAGCGACATCGTCCTTAAGCACGGTGCTGTTCTTAGATGGTGACGCATTGACCACGGGATGATGGTCCACCCGTGGGCAGCAACAGCGCTCATCATGTCAGTTGCGACTACGAGAAATTCCGAGCTCAAAATGTCCCGCAAATACCTTCCACGTTCGTTACCGGACGGGTAGTGGCGGTGTTGCGACATTAGTCCATTGCTGAAGTTGCGGTATTGTCTCCGCGTGCATAGCGTATGTGTGCGTGCGTATATCATTCGTTGTGAAAGTGTCCGGCCGCGTGAGCGGTTTTGGGAATAGGTCACGTGATGGGCGGGAGATATATGGGTGTGAGGCACATGTGGTATGGATGTTTTTGGTCGCATACATCCTATGGGGCCTGCACATGGCAAGGTTGTTGTGCACCACTGATGCAGTTCAAGGCGAGGTACTGAATGGGCCGACATCGTCCGGAGCTGATCGGAGAAGAGTACGAGCAATCCGTAGTGTACAGTGCCAATGTTTTTTAACCCCCTCTGTACGTGGCAGATTTGCGCTGCTATAAGAGTCGACAGGGTGGCACTGAACATGACGGTGCCCATTGTCTCCAGGCAATTCATCACAATCTCCCTCGCTGAACTCCACTGTGTGTGTGGCGGGCGAGACACCGGTCAGGAAAGAGAATGCAAGAGCCCAGCAAGTTTGAAGCAAGAACTCAAAGTCCGTTTACTCGTTGCCGATGCATACTTCGTCCTGGCAAAGTTTGTGGCCTGTACCTGTTCGATGGCACGCTGGTGCTCGAGAACGGATGCGTCCCAACTAAATGGACCGGACGTTTCCAGACTTTCCACATCACTGTGGGACTTTTACATTTTGCAAACATTAACAACCGAATGATCCACGCAGATATCGCGATGCGGGGCGATAGCGGCGCTTTCATCGAAACAGCAACGCCAAGGAGTGTAACAGAGAGCGGCGGCTCCCATCAACATACAATCATCATGTTCCCATCAAGCGTCGTGTTGTGGTATTGAAAGGACCAGTGTGGCATGCGGAAGAATGAGCGCTTCTTCAGACCACGAAAACATCGGCATCATGACGCTTAATTACCACCGCAATTCTCCCATTTGCAACTACTGCAACACTGATATTTGCGTATCCAATAATCAAACGAATAAGTTTACCAGCAGCCACCACCACTTCATGGCAATCATCATCATCGGGTTCAATCACGACAACCGCATATCGAGATTTACTCCATTTGTCCGTCCCTTCTTTCCTTACCGCTGTTCCTCCAACGATAATCCTCCCAGCTTCATCCACTGCCAGCGAACGGGGCATAACATTCAATGGTCCTATCCGCCGCAACTTCTTCCCATCCTCTTGCGCCACTATTTCGATCCATCCTTTTTTAGCCAGCCCAATCGCCAATGCTGCAATTCCTTCCTCTTCCATTCCACAAGGCCCATATACTTCGTCGTCAAGTGCGACCAGGACACGAACCCACCGCCCTTGACCATCGATTTCAACCACTCGAGCATTCACGCAGTCCCCGATTGCGAAGCCACCATTTTGCATTCCAGCCACTCCAATTGGATAGTTGTATTTGCCTTGCCCACAGCCACTGCGGCCAATTTCCAATCCGCTAACAACATCCCAAACAACCACAAGATGGTTAATCATGTAGGTCACAGCAATTGCTGCTCCATCATTTCTCTCTGCTATGTACGTTGGTGTCAGCCCTTCGTCGCTTCCATATCGTTGGATAACTTCTCCTTTTCCACTTCCTCTCTTCAAAACGACTTCTCTTGCAGCATGATCCGAGACATAAACATCTCCACTCGCACTTGTCGTGATCCCAAACGGATCCTTCATCTTACATCCATCACTCCAAAGCTTCTCTTGCAATTCTGCCTCTCCCATTATTCCTCCTTCTATTTGCTCATATTCTCTCTTCTCCTGTGCGCTTTCCCCATCTCTCCCCATATCCTCCCTTTCTTTTCTTCCCCCCATTTCGCCGTTACATTTCATCCGCTCGCCCGGGATATTTTCTCGTTTTTCCTCGCTTTCTCTTATTCGATGTGTATATATATATCTCTTCTCCATTTGCCCTTCTTCCCCCAAATCTCTCCCTTCTTCCTTTCCTCCTTTCTTCCACCTGCCTTCTTCCTCTGCTTTGCTACTCCTTCTCCACCGACCCCCCCAACTCTCCACACATTTGCTCACCACGCGCCCACAAGCAAGAACTGCTGCATATACCAACTGGCTCCTTACCTCTAGCTTCTCCAACTTCCTTGCTTCTTCTACCTCCTTCTTTGCCTCTTCCTTCTTCCTTCCCATCCACACTCTTTTCTTTCCTTTTTCTCCTCCACTTGTTTCTGCTCCGTTTCCTTTCCTTTCCACTTCTCTTTCTTCTTCTTCTTTTGCCTCTTGCTTTGCCTTCTTCCTGCATCCTCTTATTCCTGTTGTTGCTTTCTCCTCTACCTCTTGTTGTTTTATTATTTTGTACCATCGCTTGCTTCGCTCTTCCTTTCCTTCGACACCGCTTCTGTTAATTGTTGTTGTCGCTGTTTGCCCTGCTAACAATTCCATTTCATCAAAGGGCAAAAGAAGATCGGCTTTGGAAAGACTTGTTTTTAAGACAGCCCGTAAAAAATTATTTGTTTCAAATGATTGGAAGTGAACAACTTTGTTGAATATATTATTTTTTTATTTTTGTCAAGCAGTACCGACGTCAATTTTCTCAACCCAAGATGAATTAACTCTGATATCTGCGCTTTCTGAACGCCCTTATGTTCAGAATTATTTACAATTAGTGTCGAAGTCGATCCTCTCATCATCGCATCCTGTCCGTCGCGCTATGGACCTCTACAAGAAAATAGACACACCAGTATTCGCGGATAATACCCAACTTAATGCCAGATTGATTGATCTCCGAACATTCCTTGCCAACGTAGTAGTGTCACACGATCCAACAGTATATCAAGAAAAAGTGGTGGATGATGAACTTGCCGACTCCGCAGCGTTGTTGCCATGGCTGATGGGCCAAGACAAATTCCTCAAACTTCGTTCTGCGATTGGACGCGCTCCATTCTTTGCGAAAGCTCGCGCTGGCGTGACCAGCAGCAGTAAGTTGGAGCGATTCTATCCGACATCTGCGCAGCAGCTTCTGCATCGGTTTGAGGTTGAGGAGATACTGGCTGCTCCGATCCGGGATCGCAAGTGTGCTGGTAGGATCCATAGCGGTCGCAACGAGGCGGCCACCCCAGGGCTACAGATCACGCATGTCGATGCCGCCACCGCGCTGCGCATCGGCTACACCATCAGCGTCGTGAACTGCCACACTGAGTTTCGTCGGCTCACCCAAGCAATCGTCAAGCTGGTGCCTATCCCAGCGGAGCTGTCGTTTCATGCTGCACGTGTGGGTGCGTACACGGCTCCACCAAAATATGCCGTCGGTGACGCGCTGCTCATCCAGATCAATGGTGTGCAGCGCGTGCGCGTCTGGTCACCAGGTTGGCCGCTATGGCGTCCTCGCAGCGACCAACTGCGGGCGCCATTTTTTTACGACGCCCATCCTGAAGCAAACGTGACCGAGCACGTGCTCACCGCTGGCGACGTGCTCTATCTTCCTCGCGGCACCCCATATGCTGGTGTGGCGATACCTGACGCCGTCGCTACCTGGACACTCGATTTGGGTGCCGCGGCACAGCGGGTGCCGCCGAATTTCGAGGAACTGAGCGATGTTGACAGCGCACCTGCTGTGCAGACAGCATCGTTACACGGTCTCGCAGAATTTCGTGACGATTTTGCGACACTTGAGGCACAGGTACACTGCTACTTGAGTACGAGCCCGCAGCGGCATCCTGCGCTGCATATCGCTGCCCAAGGAGTAATGGACGCTGAAGAGTACGCGGGGCATTACCGCCAGCTCGCAGTGGGGTACCTATCAGAATCCTCGACACAGCCTTGGTGGTCAGGTGAGATTGCTACGTTGATGGAAGATGTAGCACGACTTTATCCAGTGGTCAATAGCACGTGGGCATCTCCCGTCATGGTGCTTAGCTCTGGTAACGGAGCGCTTGTGCCTTGGATCAGCAACGCACCACCACAAGCGTGGAATGAAGCGTTGTACCCCCGGGCGTTGGACACTGCGAGACGTGGAGTCGGGATCATAGCCGCGCTGAACGCCGGCTTGAAGGCGTGTAATGGTGTGCTACAGGCGTGGGAGCGTGGCGAGACATTGATGGCTCGTGACACGTTGCAGAAGCTCAAGGCACCAATGACTTCTCCATGACGCCGCAGAGACGATGGACATGGGCCGAAGACGTGTGATGTATGTATGCCTATTCCGTACGTCACTGCCACCCATACCCCGAACTTTCTGCTTATCTCAATATTGAGCTCCATCATTCATGCTGTCCACGAGTAGCCTTCACAATAGAAAAGGCGTCGTGGTTGAGCGTGGGATGTCGCTATTGATGCTTCGGGAGATCGATGATTGGCAGAAGCTGCTGCCGTGGACTATAGAAGACCTACCGACTGAAACGCATCGTCTGCCGGGCAAGGAGCATGCACACCAAAGGGGACCTTCATGTCATGAGTGTGTCTGTCTCCCCGACTGCACCGTCAGCGCCTTGCTCCATGTCAACATCATCCGCGCCGGCAGGACGGTAGACCAAGGGAATAAAGGGTATATTGCCCATTAACGACGCGGCACCAAGAGGAGCGGGCGGTGGCTGCAAAACACCTCTGTGCGATGCAGGTATGTGGACATTAGCAAGCGAACATGTCCGCGCGCACGAGATCCACACATGCATAGGAAAGCCACACACAACCAGCAGGGGTAGCGGCGCGAGACCCTGGCATGAGCAACCGGTGCCGTAGCAACCGCGCATTGATACGCGACGGTACGACTCGCATGCGTAATGTACATCGCGACAGTACTTCTTGCAACGACGCGACATCATAGCGCACCGTCATGCGTCCGTCCGGCGCTGTGCGGAGCAAGCCACTGGCGGTGAGTGCGAGTTCTATGTCGCCCGGCAGAATAGCCGTGCGAGCAGACAGTTCCACCAACGAAGGCAGCGGCTCGCCTGCATCTACGGCAGCTAGCAACGTGCTCGTGATGATCGCGTTCCAGTACCTTCGCGGCATGCGGTGGTCTTCCTTCCCCAACCATAAGTGCAGAGCAGCGGAGATACAGCTCTCATCCTCCAAGCCCCCCATAGTGCGGAACATACCTCATGAACAGTATACGGCCGCCAGGTGATAGCGGTCGCTCCGCGGTGCCAGGACGGCCACAGCACCGAACCGCAGCATATGCGAAGTCCACAAGCAGCACACCGTACCCGGTACCTCCATAGGCGGGAGGAACCATGATACAACCAACCACAAGGGCAGCACTTTTCCCCACACTATAATATCCAACCAATCCACCGTCGCGCCGCACCAGCACAATGAAGTAGAAAAATGCGACGTCGTAGAGTACCTGTACAGTGGAAGTGATCATGAACGGTGTGTGAATGAAAAGTCGCGGGTAGGGGTAGCGGTGCGGCACCGTTTTGTCACCCATGAAAAGTTTCGCCAGCAATGCGAGACACTGAACGTACACAGTGTGCTCCCCTTTCCAGCACATTGGGATCCTAAGCTTAGAATTCCACGTGGACAAGTTGTCGC
>JADMIO010814517.1_pt1 | contig 48511 bp, 53 predicted proteins | sample 8958161 | NCBI WGS metagenome assembly JADMIO01 (sample SAMN16585339, study PRJNA669376) | soil metagenome | isolation source: Crop rotation soil | place: USA: Cullars Rotation, Alabama | collected 2011
GCCGCGACTTCAAGTCACGTGAATTCCAAGCTTCGGATCCCACTGTGCTGGAAAGAAGCCGGAGCTTTGGATGATGCGCGTCGAATCGCTCGGCCACGGGCTCATCACCAATGAACTGCTGATGCCGAGCGAACAGGCGGACGAGTATCTGTTGATGGGGTTGCGGCTCGCCGAAGGTATCGACGTGCAGCGCTACACCGCGTTGTCAGGCCGCGACCTCGATCAGGAACGCATCTCGGTTTTGCTTCAGCAAGGCGCGGTTGAGACCATGCCGTCCGGCCGCCTGCGCGTCACGTTAGCCGGTTTCCCGGTGTTGGACGCCGTCGTCGCCGATCTCGCGGCTTAAGTATTCGGCTGGAATGTCCGCGACGCAGGGCTGATGACCTGTCCGCCTTGCGGCGTCACACGCATCACCGCGAGGCTGCGCTCGTTGGTGCCGTCGGCGCGGAAGCGGAACACACCGTCGATGCCGGCGAAGCCCGACGAGTTCGTCAGCATCTGTTCTGAAAACGCCGCCGGGCCCTGCGACTTCGAGAGCGCGGCAACCAGCGCCACCGCATCATAAGACAACGTCGCGGTGCGAACCGGATCACCACCGTAACGGCCACGATAGCGCTGTGAGAAGCCGCGGAAGCCGGCCGGATCCGGCGCGGCGTACCAGGCTCCGTTCAACGCCGGATTTGAGAACATGCGGGGGTCCTCCCACAATCCGGTGCCGAGCAATTGTATGCGTTTGAGATTGACGCCGGCGGCCGCAAGCGCACTGATCACTTGCGGAACGTTGTCGGCGTTGTCCGGAATGAAGATCGTGTCCGCGCGCGCTGCGCTCTGCGCGAGACGCCGCGACGCCTCCTGAAACGAGGGCGGCGACAACGGATAACGTTCGAGCGCTACGACGCGGCCACCGCGTCGCGCCACCGCCTGCTGGAACGCAGCTTCGATCACCGCTCCATAAGCATTCTCCGGCACCAGCGCCGCGAACGAGCGTTTGCCGTGCGACACCGCGTAATCGACGATGCGATGCACGTCGGATTCCGGCAGGAAGCTCAGAAGATAGACGCCGCGCGCCGCGACGTTCGCATCGGTCGAGAAGGCGATCACCGGCACGCCGCGCGGTCGTGCCAGTTGTCCGGCCGCACTGACCGACTGCGCAAACAATGGACCGACGATGATCTGCGCGCCTTCATTGAGCGCCTGCTGCGTCACCGCCTGCGTGCCTTGCGGCGTGCCGCCGGTATCTTTCACGAGCAGCTGAATGTCCGGGTTCTTGAATTCGGCGATCGCCATCTCCGCGGCGTTCTTCATCGATTGCGCCGCGACGCCGGCATTGCCCTGCCCGGACAGCGGCAATAACAGCGCAACCCGCACGTTTCCCGCACCGATCGGCGCGCTCTGCGGCGGCAGTTCCGGCGCGGGCGGCGGCGATGAGGCGATGGGGGTGCTGAAATTGTCGAGGGTGTTCCCAGCGCAGGCCGATAGCGCAGCAGCCATGGAGGTCAGCGCCACGCCGCGCAGCAAGGACCGACGCGCGATCAATCCCGTCTCATGCCGCGTCGACCGCGCCATTCTTGCTCCGGTGAATCGGTCGTGCCCCCACGAACCAGCCGGAAAGTATAAGGATTGCACCGCCAAGTAAATGAATAGAATAGGGAATCCGGCTCGCCGGCGGCGCGATGACGTGCGTGATCGCGCCGACTAGAGTGCGTCGCATGGTTGCCAGCGAAAAAAATAACAAACGTTCCTTTGTGGTCGCCGGCCAGGACGTGGCGGCCCCGGCGATAGCGCCCGGTCTCTATCTTGTCGCGACGCCGATCGGGAATCTGGGTGACATCGGACTGCGCGCGCTCGGCGCCCTGGCTGCCGCCGATGTCATCGCCTGCGAGGACACCCGCATCTCGCGCAGGCTCGTCGAGCACTATGGCATCGCCACGCCGCTCACCTCCTATCACGAGCACAACGCGACGGAGGCGCGCCCGAAACTCCTGGCGCGACTGGGAGCGGGAGAAGCCGTGGCGCTCATTTCGGACGCCGGCTCGCCGCTGATCTCCGACCCGGGCTATCGATTGGCTCGCGAGGCAAGCGTCGCAGGACACGCGGTTACGGCGATCCCAGGCGCATCATCCGTCCTCGCGGCGCTATCGTTGTCCGGTCTGCCGACCGATCGTTTCTTCTTTGACGGCTTCCTGCCCCCAAAAGAGGCCGCGCGACAGAAGCGGATCGCCGAGCTCGCGCGCATTCCTTCAACGCTCATACTGTTCGAGACTGGGCCGCGCATCGCGGCGGCACTCACCGATCTGGCGCAGAGTCTTGGCGCGCGCGAGGCAGCCGTCTGTCGCGAATTGACGAAACTGCACGAAGAGGTGAGGCGCGCACCGCTCGATACGCTGGCGCGCGATTATACCGACGGCGCGGAAACGCGCGGTGAATTTGTCATTGTCATCGCGCCGCCAACTGAACAGGCCGCTAACGCAGAAGACGTCGACGCGCTGTTGCGCCGTGCCCTCACCCGCACTTCAGTGAAGGACGCTGTCAGCGAAGTCGCGAGCGCGACCGGTGCGTCGCGCCGCGACGTTTATCAACGGGCGCTCGATCTGACGAAAGAAGATGAAGATGGCGCGTCGCGCTGAGCCCCTGACCCCGAAGAAGACGCCGCGCCCGGAGCGCGTGGCGGCCTTCGGACTTGGGCTGTCTGCGGAAAGCCGCGCCGCCGCTTATCTCGTCGCCAAGGGCTATCGCATTCTGGCGCGGCGCTGGAAAAGCCCGGTCGGCGAAATCGACATCGTGGCGCGCCGCCGGCAGTTACTGGTTTTCGTCGAGGTCAAGGCGCGCGCCAGTCTCGATGCCGCAGCCGAATCTGTTTTGCCGCGTCAGCAACAGCGCATCGTCGCCGCGGCCGAAGCGTGGCTGGCGACTTACCCCGATCCAAAAATTGTCGATATGCGTTTCGACGCGATGCTGGTCGCGCCGGGAAAACTACCCCGGCATATTCAAGGCGCGTTCGAAGCGACTTAAGCGCTGAGCCGATCGAAGAACTGATCGACCTGACCGCGAATGCGCTGCGCTACGAGGCCAAGATCGTCGGCCACCGCTTTCACGGTATTTGCGCTGGCATGGGTGTCTTCCGTGGCAGCGCCGACCAACCCGACGTTCTCGGCGGTTTCGACCGTCCGCTGAGCGGCGACGTCGACGGCACGTGCGATTTCTTGCGTGGCAGCGCCCTGCTCGGTCACCGCCGCGGCGATGGCCGCACTGATGTCGCCGATTTCCTGGATGGTGTTTTCGATCGCGTTGATCGCCTCGGTCGAGCGCGCCGTGGCGCGCTGCATCGAAGCAATCTGCGCGGCGATTTCTTCAGTCGCGCGCCCGGTCTGTCCGGCGAGCGCCTTTACTTCGCCGGCGACAACCGCGAAGCCCCGCCCCGCTTCACCGGCGCGCGCCGCTTCAATCGTCGCATTGAGCGCCAGCAAGTTCGTTTGCTCGGCAATGTCGGTGATCAGCTTGATGACGTCGCCGATGCGTTGCGCGGCGTCATTGAGTTCGCGCACCGCGTCATTGCTGCGCGCCGCGTCGGCGACAGCCTTCGTCGCGATGGTATTGGATTGTGCAACCTGACGATCGATCTCGTTCACCGATGCGGCCAGTTCATCGGCCGCCGAGGCGATGTCGCGCACATTCGCCGACGCTTCGTTCGAAGCCGCGCTGGCGCGTGTGGTCTTGCCAGAGGCGTCGGCCGCAGCCGTCGAGAGCTGCCGCGCAGCGCCAAGCATTTCGTCGGCGATGCGGCCAAGATCGGCCAAAGTCGCCTCGACTTCCGCGGAGAACCGCGCGATCTCCGCGTTCGTCAGTTGCTGACGCTCGGATCGTTTTTCGCCATCGGCCAGAACCGTGCGATTGAGTTCGATGTTTCGCTGCATCGCCTGCTGGAATACGCCGATCGAACGGGCCAGCGCACCGATCTCGTCGCCTCGGGAGCCGTAAGGAACCTCGTGCTCCAGATTGCCGGCAGCGACCGCTTCGGTCACTTCTGCAATTCGCGTAATCGGCTTGGCGACGCTCCGCGAAATAATGGCGGCGCCTGCCAGCGCGAGCAGGACGGCCAGACCCGCGAATACGCTCATCAACGCAGCGGCGTGGTTGATGCTGTCGTTGATCCGCGTGTAAATCTGCCCAGCCTTCCGCGCGTAGATATTCGCGAGGTTCGTCAGGTCGTCCGCCAGCGCGTTGCGGATTTGCGGGACGTCACGCGACGTCGCCCAGGCCCGCGCGGCTTGCGGCCCGTCGGCTGACGCGATGCGCGCTAGCTCGTTTGGAAATTCCTGGAATCCGGCAATCCGGACGGCGAATTCGCTGAACTTCGCGGCGTCGCTCGCACTGACGGTGCCTTGCCACTGCGCGACGACGGCACCGATCTTGTCGTTGGCCTCGAGGAGTTCGGCGATCGGCTTTTCCGCAGCGGCCTTATCGGGAGCCAGGTAAATGGCCAGCGCCTTCGCCTCGACCATCGACATCAGCCCGCTGACGCGCTCGACATTGCGGCCGCCCGCATTGGCCTGCTCGAATTCGTCGGTCAGCGAAGCATGCGAATGCGCGCTCAACATCGCCGCCACCGCCAGGGCGAGCGTCGTGGTGGCTAACAGCGCAAAGATCGCGTAGAGCTTCGCCGTGATGGACAGCGAGCGAACCGAAGGCAAAGTCAAAAAAGTCACCCAGCCAGGAAAGCAGCTAACCCCGGCAACAATTATCGGCCTAAAATGTTAATGAGTTGTTGGCCTTAACCGACCCTTAACGCGAAGTGTTGCGATGAGCCTCAAAGTCGCCGTTCAGATGGACCCGATCGACCGCATTAATATTCGCGGCGATTCCACATTCGCGCTGCTGCTGGAAGCGCAACGGCGAGGCCACAGGCTCTCTTATTACACGCCCGACAAGCTCGCGATGCTCGAAGGCAAGGTGTTCGCTTCGGTATCGCCGCTCACGGTCAAGGACGTCGCCGGCGACCATTTTTCTTTGGCTGAAAGCAAACGCACGGCGCTGTCTGATTTCGACGTGGTGCTGCTCCGCCAAGACCCGCCATTCGACCTCGCCTATATCACGTCGACCCATCTGCTCGAGCGGATCCATCCGAAGACTCTGGTGGTCAACGACCCGGCGAGCGTGCGCAACGCGCCGGAAAAGATGCTGGTCACGGAGTTTTCCGACCTTATGCCCCCGACCTTGATCACGCGCGACCTCGCCGAGATCAAGGCTTTCCGGGCCACACATAATGACATCGTGATGAAGCCGCTTTACGGCCACGGCGGCGGCGGCGTCTTCCGCGTCACGCGGGAAGACCTCAATTTCGGCTCGCTTTACGACATGTTCTCGACGACGTTCCGCGAGCCTTGGGTGATCCAGAAATTCCTCCCTGCGGTGAAAGACGGCGACAAGCGCATCCTTCTGGTGGATGGGGAATTTGCCGGCGCGGTCAATCGCGTGCCGGCGGCCGACGATCTGCGCTCCAACATGGTTCGCGGCGGATCACCGAAGGAAACCGAACTGACCACGCGTGAAAAGGAAATCTGCAAGCGGCTCGGACCCTTGATGCGCGAGCGCGGAATGATCTTCGTCGGACTCGACGTGATCGGCGATCAGTTAACGGAAATAAACGTTACTTCTCCGACAGGAATTCGCGCCGTCAAAAACCTCGGCGGCCCAGACGCGGCAGCCATGGTCTGGGACAAAATCGAGCAAAGACGCTTAAGCCGATAGTCTCCGTTTTACTGCCAGCCGCAATTTTTCCTTAAGCGTTGACGGGGAACAATCCCCCTCGATGGTGGGCTACGTTTTCAGCGTCTCTTCCGCGCTGTCGATCGCAATTTCGCGCCGAATCCCCCGGATCGGCCCGACAGCAGCGCTCTTGCTCGGCGGCCTGGTGCTGCCGAATGCGCTGTCGTTCGCCACACTTTTTCATGTGATCGATATCGGCCTGCCGCCCCGGCCTTATTCGATCTTGCTTTATCTCATCCTCGCGGTGAGCGCGCGGCGGATTCCTTTTGCCTTCACAGTCGTGCTGTTCGCGATGGTGCTGGTGGAAGATCTGATCTGCACACTGTCGCTGATGTTCGGCCTGGCGCCAGTAGAGCTATTTACGGCCATGCGTTTTGCCGCGCGGATCCGCTTCTTCGATTCACCGCTCTACATGATGCTGTTCGCCATTCTGCTGCTGAACTCCGCCGCCATTCTGCGGCTGTTGCAAGACCGCGCTCGTTTGCTCAAGGGCAATCTTGTTGTGCTGGTTGGCGCGACGTTGGCTTTCCTCGTCGCCGACTACGCCAGCAACACGTCACCTTATTTTGCATTCGGCTCGTGGCTCGGACGCAATCAGCCAGTCGTGACCGCAGGCGAGACATCGGGATTCGATCTGGTCGCTGGAAAGAGCGGTCATAGCGTTGTCGTCGTTGTGGTCGAGAGTCTCGGTTACCTGAACAATCCGCGCGCGCGCGAGATGATCTCCTCGCCGTTGAACGATCCGGCAATCCAGCAACGTTACGTCGTCACATCCGGTCACTCCGGCTACTATGGCTCGACGACCGCAGGTGAAATGCGCGAGCTGTGCGACACCCGTACGCCATATCAGGAGCTCACTAAAGAACTCGCCGCACAATGCTTGCCGGCGCAGTTGCATCGCAAAGGTTATGCGACGCTCGCGTTCCACGGCTTCAGCGGCACCATGTTCGATCGCACCGATTGGTATCCGGCGTTGAACTTCGACAAGACCACCTTCGGTGAAAATTTGCTGCCGAAGGTGAAGCGAACTTGCGGCAGCGCCTTCCGTGGGCCCTGCGACGCTGATGTCGCCGACATCATCGCCATCGAAGCGGCCAAGACGAAGAAGCCAAACTTCATTTATTGGGTGACATTGAACACGCACATCCCGGTCGCGCCGGGCGACGCCCAGACGAACTTCGATTGTGCGAACGACCGCACCGTGTTCCCCCGTCCCGGCGTCTGCCGCATGGGGGAGCTGTGGCACGACCTGTTCGGCGGCATCGCCAAGCTCGCGCTCAATCCGGCCATCGGCCCGGCTGAAATCCTGGTTGTTGGGGACCATGCGCCGCCGCTTTGGTCTCGGGCGGGCCGCGAAATGTTCAAGCCGGGCCAGGTCGCCTGGTATCGGCTGACTCCGCGTCCATAGGTGTTCTCTAAATGTTCTTGACCTCCTCTGACGACCCGTTACGGTTGTGCGTCGGGTTGAGGACAAGGCAATGGTTCAGCGCGTTGCCACTGTAGCGTTTGAGGGTATCGAGGCGCGTGCCGTGGATGTGCAGGTCCAGGTTGCACCCGGCCTGCCGGCGTTCAATATCGTCGGGCTACCCGACAAAGCGGTTTCCGAGGCCAAGGAACGCGTCCGTTCGGCGCTGGTCGCCTCGGGCCTCGCACTCCCCGCCCGCCGCATCACCGTCAATCTGGCGCCGGCCGACCTGCCGAAAGAAGGCAGTCATTACGATCTGCCCATCGCACTCGGTCTGATGGCGGCAATTGGCGCGATCTCATCGGATGCGCTGTCAGGCTTCACCGTGCTCGGCGAGCTCGGCCTCGATGGCTCGATTGCGGCGGTCGCTGGCGTGCTGCCGGCTGCGATCGGCGCCAATTCGCGCAGCGAAGGTCTGATCTGCCCGGCCGCCTGCGGCCCGGAAGCCGCGTGGGCGTCGCCTGAAATCGAGATCGTCGCCGCGCAATCGCTGATCCAGCTCGCCAACCACTTCAAGGGCACCCAGGTGCTATCGCGACCTCAACCGAAAATGCGCGCGGTCGAAGGCGTCATGCTCGACCTTGCCGACATCAAGGGCCAGGAAGCCGCAAAGCGCGCGCTCGAAGTCGCCGCGGCGGGCGGCCACAACATGCTGATGATCGGTCCGCCCGGCGCCGGCAAGTCGATGCTGGCGGCGCGTCTCCCCTCGATCCTGCCGCCGCTGTCGCCGGGCGAATTACTGGAAGCATCGATGATCGCTTCGGTTGCCGGCGAAATCGACGGCGGCGCGCTGACCAATGCGCGCCCATTCCGGTCGCCGCATCATTCCGCCTCGATGCCGGCTTTGGTCGGAGGCGGCTTGCGAGCGCGGCCCGGCGAGATTTCGCTGTCACATAATGGCGTGCTTTTTCTCGACGAACTGCCGGAATTCACCGCGCAAGTCCTCGACTCGCTTCGTCAGCCGCTCGAAACCGGCGAGGTCGCGATCGCACGCGCCAATCACCGCGTCACTTATCCTGCTCGATTCATGCTGGTCGCGGCGATGAATCCGTGCCGCTGCGGCCGCGCCTCCGATCCGGGCTTCGCCTGCAAACGCGGGCCGAATGTGCGATGCGCCGCCGATTATCAGGCGCGGCTATCCGGCCCCCTGCTCGACCGAATCGATTTGCACATCGAAGTCCCCGCCGTCACCGCATCCGACCTGATCCTACCGCCGCCATCGGAGGGCAGCCGCGAGGTCGCGGCCCGTGTCGCGCGCGCCCGCGATATCCAGGCGCAACGCTATGAGGCGCTGGGCCTTGCCGGCGTCCGCATAAACGCCCAGGCCAATGGCCCAGTGCTGGAAGAGATCGCGCAACTCGACAACAGCGGGTTGAAGCTTTTGCGCGATGCCGCAGATGCCATGCGGCTTTCCGCGCGCGGCTATCACCGCGTGCTGCGTGTTGCTCGGACATTGGCCGACCTCGATGGCGCCGACAAAGTCGGCCGCGTCCATCTCGCCGAGGCGTTGTCGTATCGCGCGCTCGCCGACGAAGTCCGCCGCGCCGCTTGATCTAGGGAACCGTTAACGAATTGGGCCGTAGCGTCCGCCTGGGCTGCCACGAATCAGTGGCCGGGGACGCCAATGACACGCTCACATATTCTTGCGCTATTCACGCTCGTGGTCGCTGTGCCGGCTGTCGCCGTCGGCGCCAGCTCTCTATGGTCCGTCGACGAGACGCCGTGCTTCTCGACCGGCAATGTCGGCTACCGTTTGACCGACCGCCGCTCCGCCGATTTCACCATCAAGATCGACAATGCGGCCACGCGTCCCGATCTGGCGCTTCAGTTGGTCGACGATCCGTCGCTCGCCGACTTCGTGCTCGCGGATGGCACTGAAACCTCCGGCGCCTGCTTTGGTCTGCGAGCCGTCCGCACCATTCGTGTCGACGCGCAAGCGCGAGAGCCCGATCTTACTGTCGCTCTGCGGTCCGACGACGCAGCCGCGCGTTACAAGATTTACGCCCACTCGGCGGATTTTACCGCGCAGGATGCCGCCGCGCTGTTCGCCGTCATGCTCCAGACCGGCCGCAAGTCTGCGGCGCTTCGGAACTTGTCGGCGCGCAATGACGACATCACCGGCTCCTTAACGCCGCGTTCACCACACGACGCGCGGCAATAGATTGGCAACCCTCGCCGCGCACAGTGCGGCGATGCCGGATCCAGCGACGACGGACGACCTGAAACGGCGCGACCGCGCGGACCGCAACCGCCGCGCCTTGCTGCTATTCAGCCGCGCCGCGATCGGAACACTCGCCGCGACATCAATCGGGCTTGGCTTCTTTACCGGCATCCAACTCGGCAGCCGCAATTATAATCCGCACACTTACGCGATCGGCGCGGGCGCACTGTGCGCCGCGGCGTTCACCGTCATCGCCTACATGCTGTACCGGCGCCGCCTTGTGCTCGGCCGGCTCAACAAGCTTGAAGCGCGTGTCGAAGAGCTGTCCGATCGCAATTGGGAATTGCATGACGCCGAGGTGGAGGCGCTTGGGCAGGCTCGCGATCAGGCCGAAGCCGCCAATCACGCCAAGTCGCGCTTCCTCGCCACCGTCTCGCATGAAATCCGCACGCCGCTGAACGGCATTCTCGGCATGACCGGGCTTTTGCTCGATACCTCACTGACGCCGGAGCAGACGACCTACGTGAAAGCCGCGCGCTCGTCCGGCGAGGCGCTACTGAAGCTGATCGAGGACGTGCTGGATTTCTCCAAGATCGAAGCTGGCAAGTTCGACTTCGAAGTCGGCGGGTTCTCGTTGACCGAGCTGATTGAGGAAGTTGTCGAGCTTCTCGCGCCTCGCGCGCAAGAAAAAGGTTTCGAAATCGCGTCATTCGTCGACGACCGGCTACGTCTTCACGTTACCGGCGACCGCGCTCGTGTCCGCCAGGTTCTGCTCAACCTCGCCGGCAACGCAATCAAGTTCACTGAACATGGTGGCGTCTCGTTGATTGCCGAACCGGGCGAGGACGATACTGACGAGGTGCGTTTCACCGTGCGCGACACCGGCATCGGCATCGCGCCGGAAGATCACGACCGCATCTTCGTCGACTTCGAGCAAGCCGACGGCTCGTCGACGCGCCGCTATGGCGGCACCGGCCTCGGGCTTGCGATCTCGCGCCGCATCGTCGAAGCACTCGGCGGCAAGATCGAGCTTTTCAGTAAACCGGGCGAAGGCGCGACTTTCTATTTCACGCTCCCGCTGCCGGTGGCGCGCAATGACACAGCGCCATCCTACGATGCCCCCGATCTTACGGATTGCGGCGTTTTGATCGTATCCGCGTCGGCTGTTGAGCCAACTCTGATCGCGCGACGACTCGCGCGCTGGGGGGCGACCATCGGCATCGTTACAAACGAAACCGCCGCAGTCGAAAAGCTGGCCGAGCGCGCTTGGGATGCGATGCTGGTCGATCACGCGCTCACCCAGAACATGAGCGCAATCGCTCAGCTCGCCGGGGTCAACGCGGCGCGGCGCATCGTGATGCTGGCGCCCAGCGAACGGCATCGGCTGGCGGCGCTGCGCGAATTCGGTTTCACCGGCTATCTGGTTAAACCGGTGCGTACCGCTTCACTGTCGACAATGTTGCGTGACGACGCCCCGCCGATCGTGCCGTCGGAAAACGACATCGCTCCAATCGCCAAGCCGGCGCGCAGCCTCTCCATCCTGATCGCCGAGGACAATGAGATCAACGCGCTGCTGACCCGCACCTTGTTGACGAAGCTCGGCCACCGTCCGACCGGCGTCGCCGGCGGCAAGGCAGCGGTCGATGCCTGGGCGCAAGCTTGCGCGGATGGCGACCGTTACGACCTGATCCTGATGGATCTTCACATGCCGGACATCGACGGGCTGGAGGCCACGCGCCGCATCCGCGCGCTGGAAGGTGACTCACGCACACCCGTCGTTGCATTAACGGCATCCGCCTTCGCGGATGATCGCGATGCCGCGCTCAAAGCCGGGATGGACGGCTTCCTGGTAAAACCGCTCGACCGGGCGCGGTTGCGCGCCATTCTTGACGGGATTCCAAGCCTTTCGCCGCCCCCTCTTGTCGTGTAGCGGCTTGCCCACAACATTGTCATAATTCCGCAGCCGCTGCGTGCTGTAGAAGCGCCGTAGCGTTACGGCGAATCGCGCAGATGCTCGAAGGACCGTTGGACATGCAAGATCGCGGCTCGGCGACGAAATCTTTCGGACTTCTTCCTCATTTGCAGGCTTTCAGCGGCTTTCAGGTGGGCGCCGCGCGAGCGCTGCGGCCCCAGCAATCGCTTGGTCACATCGGCGATCTCGAGGTGCGGCTCGCGCAAAGCGCCGCTGAAATTCGCCAGGCACAGAAGCTGCGTTATCGCGTGTTCTATCAAGAGGGTTCGGCGCTGGCCGATCCCGGCCGCCTATTTGCGCGCCGCGACGTCGATGCATTCGATGCGATTTGCGATCATCTGCTCGTGCTCGATCACGCCACCGAAAAGCAGAAGCGCGGCAAGCCGGCAGTGGTCGGCACCTATCGGCTGCTGCGTCAGCAGATCGCCGAAGACTTCGGCGGCTTCTATACCGCGAGCGAGTTCGACATCGCGCCGCTGTTATCGCGCCATCGCGATCTGCAATTTCTCGAGCTCGGGCGCTCCTGCGTGCTGCCGGAGTACCGCAACAAGCGCACGGTCGAACTGCTGTGGCACGGCATCTGGAATTACGTAATGCAGAACCGGCTCGACGTGATGTTCGGCTGCGCCAGCCTGGACGGCACCGATCCCGAGCGCCTCGCGCTGCCGCTTTCGTTTCTGCATCACTATTGCCGGCCGCCCGAGCCGTGGTGCGCTCGCGCACTGCCGCAGCGTTATGTCGAAATGAATCTGATGTCGAAGGAAGCGGTCGATCCGAAGGCCGCGCTTCGTTCGCTGCCGCCCCTGATCAAGGGCTATCTGCGGCTCGGCTGCTACATCGGCGATGGCGCGGTGATCGACCGCCAGTTCGGCACCACCGATGTGCTCATCATCTTGCCGGTTGCGGCATTGAGTTCGCGCTACATCGATCACTTCGGCGCCAATGCCGAGCGGCGTGCCGCTTAATTAGAGGCGGCGCAGCGCCACTTCGTCGATCTGGTGACTGGCGGTCTTCTTCAGGATCAAATCCGCGCGCTGCCGGGTCGGCAGGATATTTTCGTGCAAGTTGACGAGGTTGATCCGCTTCCAGATGCCGGCCGCCGTCTCGCGCGCCTCCTCGTCCGACAAATTCGAGTAGCGGTGGAAATATGACTTCGGGTCGCGGAACGCCGTGCTTCTCAACGTGAGGAAGCGATCGACATACCACGAGAACAGCACGTCCTCGTCGGCATCTAGATAAATCGAGAAGTCGAAGAAGTCCGACACAAACGGGATCTCCTTGCCGTCCTTCGGCAGTCGTCCGGTCTGCAGGACGTTCAAACCTTCGACGATCAGGATGTCCGGCCGATCGACCTCGATCCACTGGTTCGGCATCACGTCATAAACGAGATGTGAATAGATCGGCGCCCGCGCGGGCCTGCGCCCGGCCTTCACGTCGGACAGAAAGCGCAGCAGCGCCGGGAGATCGTAGCTTTCCGGAAAGCCCTTCTTCTCCATCAAACCTTCGCGCTCGAGAATCGCGTTCGGATAGAGAAAGCCGTCGGTGGTGATGAGATCGACCTTCGGCACGTTTGGCCAGCGCGCCAGCAGCGCCTGAAGGACGCGGGCGGTTGTCGACTTCCCGACCGCGACCGAGCCGGCGACGCCGATGATGTACGGCATCTTCATGTCTTCGGTGGCGAGGAAATTCTGCTGCGCGCGAAACAGGCGTTGCGCCGCTGCGACATACATCGACAGCAGGCGCGACATCGATAGATAAATCTCTTCAACTTCCGCGATGTCGAGCCGGTCGTGCAGCGAGCGCAGCCGCGCGACTTCGTCCGACGTCAGGGTCATCGGCGTATCCTGGCGCAGCGCCGCCCATGCAGCGCGCGAGAACACGCGAAACGGCGAGAGGACTTCTTGCGTGCGCTGTTCCATCGACCGAAAACCCCCGGAGGTCGTGCCGGCTACTTACCAGTTCGAGGCTTGCGGCGCGACGCCTTCTCGGCATGGCCGGACTGCGCGGTGCGTCTGCCGAGTTCGGCCTCAACGTCCGCCAGCTTGATCCCACGCGCTTTCAGCACCACCAGCAGGTGATAAAGGAGGTCGGCTGACTCGGCGATGACCCGCTTGCGACTTTCGTCGGCCGCCGCGGCGGCGGTTTCACCCGCTTCCTCGCGCAGCTTCTTGCCGCAATGCGCGACGCCCTTCTCCAGCAACGCGCGCGTATAGGACGACGACGCGCTCGCCTTGGCACGCAGGGCCACTCGTTTCTCAAGATCGCGCAGATTGAATCTGGCCAAGTTACGCTCCTTGACGGCTCTCTATCACGGATCGAGCCGCATCGGCAGGCCGGCCTTCGCCATATAGGTCTTGGCCTCGCGCACCGAGTATTCGCCGAAGTGGAAGATCGACGCCGCCAGCACGGCGGTCGCATGGCCGTCGCGAATACCCCCCACCATGTGGTCGAGATTACCGACGCCGCCGGAGGCGATCACCGGCACAGGGACGGCGTCCGCAATCGCCCGGGTGAGCGAGAGGTCGTAGCCGCTTTTGGTGCCGTCGCGGTCCATCGAGGTCAGCAGGATTTCGCCGGCCCCGAGCGACACGACTTCCTTGGCGTAGTCCACCGCGTTGAGCCCGGTCGCGTTGCGTCCGCCGTGGGTGAAGATTTCCCATTTGTCGCCGACCTTCTTGGCGTCGATCGCGACGACGATGCACTGATCGCCGAACTTCTCCGCCGCCTCCTTCACGAAGGCGCGACGATTCACAGCAGCAGTGTTGATCGACACCTTGTCCGCCCCGCAGGTCAGCAGCTTTCGAATGTCATCGACCGTGCGCACGCCGCCGCCGACCGTCAGCGGCATAAAGCAGGCTTCCGCCGTGCGCTGCACGACATCGAAGATCGTGTCGCGGTTTTCGTGGCTGGCGGTGATATCGAGAAACGTCAGTTCGTCCGCGCCGGCGGCGTCATACGCGATCGCCGCCTGAACCGGATCGCCGGCGTCACGCAGATCAACGAAGTTGACGCCCTTGACGACACGACCGTCCTTCACGTCGAGGCAGGGAATGACGCGGACCTTGAACATCGTTTAGGCCGCCTTGATCAGCTTGAGCGCGGCGGTGGCATCGAGCCGCCCGTCATAAAGCGCGCGGCCCGTAATCGCGCCCTCGAGCTTCTTCGCCCGCGGCGTCAGCAGCGCCTGGATGTCATCGAGCGAGGCAAGCCCGCCCGACGCGATCACCGGAATCGAGATCGCCTCGGCAAGCGCAATCGTGGCCTCGAGATTGAGGCCCTTGAGCAGGCCGTCCCGCGAAATATCGGTGTAAATGATCGCCGCCACACCGGCGTCCTCGAAGCGGCGCGCGATGTCGAGTGCCGTCATCTCGGAGGTTTCCGCCCAGCCCGCGACCGCGACCTTGCCGTCGCGCGCATCCAGCCCGACCGCGACGCGGCCCGGAAACGCCCTTGCCGCCTGCTTCACCAGCGCCGGGTCGCGCACCGCCGCAGTGCCGATGATGACACGCCGGATGCCATTATTGAGCCAGCCTTCGACGGTCTTCATGTCGCGCACGCCGCCGCCAAGCTGCACTGGCATCTTCACCGTCGCCAGAATCTTCTCGACGGCTTCCGCATTCACCGGCTTGCCGGCGAACGCGCCGTCGAGATCGACGACATGCAGATACTCGAAACCCTGCTGCTCGAACGCCTTCGCCTGCGCCGACGGATCGCGATGAAACACGGTGGCGCGCGCCATGTCGCCCTGCTCGAGGCGCACGGCTTCGCCGCCTTTCAGGTCGATGGCGGGAAAAAGGATCACGGCGTCCACTTCAAAAAATTGGCGATCAGCGCGAGGCCGAGCTTCTGGCTCTTTTCCGGGTGGAATTGCGTGCCGACCATGTTGTCGCGGCCGACGATCGCTGTGAGCGGACCGCCATATTCGGTCTGTGCCACCAGATCGTCGCGCCGCTCCGGACGTAGCTCGAACGAGTGCACGAAATAAGCGTGCAGGCCGTCATTGCCGGTCGGAATGTCCTTGAGCAGCGCATGCGTCTTCGTCACGTTGAGCGTGTTCCAGCCCATGTGCGGAATTTTCAGATTGATGTCCTTGGGGGCAATGCGATCGACCTCGCCGGAAATCCAGCCGAGCCCCGGCGTCACCTGATATTCGCGGCCACGCTCGGCCATCAATTGCATGCCGACACAGATCCCGAAAAACGGCTTGCCCTTCTTGCGCACGCTCTCTTCCAAAGCATCGACCATGCCCGGCACGGCGTCGAGGCCGCGCCGGCAATCGGCGAATGCGCCGACGCCCGGCAACACGATGCGCTCGGCACGCGCGACAGCGTTCGGATCGCTGGTGACGACGATCGCTCCGTCATATCCGCTCTCACGCGCCGCGCGCTCGAATGCCTTGGCGGCCGAGTGCAGATTGCCGGAGCCGTAATCGACGATGGCGACGCTCACGACCGGCCTCCCGGCTGCGGGAACAGGCCGATGATGTCGTTGTCGCTGGCGCGCGGCGTCAGCACCGGCGGCGACACGACGGGCCGCGCCGGTGGAACGACCGGCTTGTCATCGGGACGTTCGACCCATTGCGCGAAGAAGCGCCGTTCCGCGCTCTCAAGATTTTCGCCAGTCACGATCCCGACTGTCGTCCACTTGCGGCGTGCATAAGTCCAACGCTGCAGCGTGCCCGCCTCGAGACCGACCAGCACACCGATCAGAAACTCGATCGCGAGCTGGCTGCCCTCCGGCAGCTTGAGAAAATAGAAACCCACCTCCATCACGGCAATCAAAGCCGCATAGCCGATGAAGGCCAGCCACAACCGGTTGGCGAGCAGCCAGATCGGCGCCAGCAGAAAGGCCCAGAAGCGGAATCCATCGCGCACGAACACGAAGCGCTGCGGGTCGGCGGCGCTGCCGTTTCGCGATGGCGGTGCGTGTACGGTGTAGGTCGGCATCCCGTTACTCAACTAAACTCGCCGCGTCCAAGACGTAGGCTGACGCGTCAGCCGCCGAGCGAGCCTTTCGTCGACGGCACTTCATCCTTGGCGCGAGGGTCGATCGCGACTGCGGTCCGCAACGCCCGCGCCAGGCCCTTGAAGCAGGACTCGGCGATATGGTGATCGTTCGTCCCATATAGGCATTCGGCGTGCAGCGTGACACCGGCGTTCATCGCGAAAGCCTGAAACCACTCCTGCACCAGTTCGGTATCGAAGGTGCCGACCTTGTCGCGCACGAACTCCGCCTTGAACACGAGGAACGGCCGGCCGGAAATATCAATCGCGACGCGCGTCAACGCCTCGTCCATCGGGACGTGGACGTCTGCGTAACGTGTGATGCCCTTCATGTCGCCGAGCGCCTGCTTCACCGCCTGGCCGAGCGCGATGCCGGTATCTTCCGCCGTATGGTGGAAGTCGATGTGGAGATCGCCCTTCGCCTTCACCGTGATGTCGATGCGCGAGTGACGGGCCAGCAGGTCGAGCATGTGGTCGAGAAAGCCGATGCCCGTCGAAATATCCGACGCGCCCTTGCCATCGAGGTCGATTGCGACCTCGATGTCGGTCTCCTTGGTCTTGCGCTTCACACTCGCCTTGCGCATTGCGCGGCCCTCAATTCGCGCGCCTTTTATCAGGGCTTTGCCGGATTCGCCACCGCGCGGCGCGCCAAACCGCGGTCTTGGTAAGTCTTGGCAAACGCGCCGTTCGATACATAGATCAGGCGCACGGGGGAGTACCTCATGTCCGAATTACCCAACTGGCACGGCACCACCATCCTGACCGTCCGCAAGAACGGCCTTGTCGCCGTCGGCGGCGACGGCCAGGTATCGGTCGGCCAGACCATCATCAAGGCCAACGCCAAGAAAGTGCGCCGGCTCGGCAAAGGCGAAGTGATCGGCGGCTTCGCCGGCGCAACTGCCGATGCGTTTACGCTGTTCGAACGCCTGGAAGGCAAGCTAGAGCAATATCCCGGCCAGCTCACCCGCGCCGCGGTCGAGCTCGCCAAGGACTGGCGCACCGACCGTTATCTGCGCCGGCTCGAAGCGATGATGATCGTCGCTGACAAGGACGTCTCGCTGGTGTTGACCGGCACCGGCGACGTGCTCGAGCCGGAGTCCGGCGTGGCCGGCATCGGCTCCGGCGGCAATTATGCACTCGCTGCCGCCCGCGCTCTGGTGGACGGTCCGCTCGATGCGGAAGCGATCGTGCGCAAGTCGCTCGACATCGCCGCCGACATTTGTGTTTACACCAATCGCAACGTCACCGTTGAGACCTTGAAAGCGTAACGCGTAATGCCTGACGTCTCCTTCTCTCCCCGCGAAATCGTATCCGAGCTCGACCGCTACATCGTCGGCCAGGCCGACGCCAAACGTGCGGTCGCGATCGCTCTACGTAACCGCTGGCGTCGTCTTCAGCTCGACGACAAGTTGCGCGAGGAAGTGCTGCCGAAAAATATCCTGATGATCGGCCCCACTGGCGTAGGAAAAACGGAAATTTCCCGCCGTCTGGCGAAGCTCGCCGGCGCGCCGTTCCTCAAGGTCGAAGCCACCAAGTTCACCGAAGTCGGCTACGTCGGCCGCGACGTCGAACAGATCGTGCGCGATCTTATCGAGATCAGCATCACCATGACGCGCGAGTCGAAGCGCAAGGACGTGCAGGCCCGCGCCGAGCAGGCGGCGGAAGAGCGTGCGCTCGATGCGCTGGTCGGCCCCGGTGCATCGCCTGCGACCCGCGAAAGCTTCCGCAAGAAGCTGCGCGCGGGCGAGCTCGACGACAAGGAAATCGAGATCGAGGTGCAAGCGGGCGGCGGCATGCCGATGATCGAAATTCCCGGCATGCCCGGCGCTCAGATGGGCGCTGTTTCGATCGGCGATATTTTCGGCAAGATGGGCGGGCGCAAGAAAACGCGCCGCGTCACCGTGAAGGACTCGCATCCGATTCTCATCAACGAGGAATCCGATAAGCTCCTTGATGATGAGCAGCTCACGCAGGAAGCGATCCGGGTGGTCGAGCAGAACGGCATCGTGTTCCTCGACGAGATCGACAAGATCTGCGCGCACGAAGGCCATCACAGCGGCGGGGTGTCGCGCGAGGGCGTGCAGCGTGATCTGCTGCCGCTGATCGAAGGCACCACCGTCAACACCAAGCACGGCCCGGTGAAGACCGATCACATCCTCTTCATCGCCTCCGGCGCCTTCCACATCGCGAAGCCCTCGGATTTGCTGCCCGAATTGCAGGGCCGCCTGCCGATCCGCGTCGAGCTCAAGGCGCTGTCGCGCGACGACTTCCGCCGCATCCTTACCGAGCCGGAAGCCTCGCTGATCAAGCAATATATCGCGCTCATGAAGACCGAAGGTCTCGACATCGAGTTCACCGATGACGCCATCGACGCGCTCGCCGACATCGCCGTGTCGGTCAACGGCTCGATCGAGAATATCGGCGCGCGCCGTTTGCAGACCGTGATGGAGCGCGTGCTCGACGACGTGTCGTTCCGCGCCTCCGATCTCGGCGGCCAGGCCGTGAAAGTCGATGCCGCCTATGTCCACCAACACATCGGCGACCTCGCCAAGAACGCCGATCTCAGCCGCTTCATTCTCTAGGGAGAAGTCCATGTCGATGTCATCCGCCGCGATCCCGAGTTTCGAGATCACGCTCGGCGCTCTGTCGAAGCTGCTCGACAAGGCGGAAGCTCACGCCACCGCGAAGAAATTTGACGTCGAGAATCTTCTCAAATCGCGGCTCGCGCCTGACATGTTCGATCTCACCGAGCAGGTGCAGATCGCCACCGATTTCGCCCGTCGCGGCGCCGCGCGGCTGTCCGGCGTCGAGCCGGCCTCCGTCGAGGACAACGAGACCACGATCGCGCAGCTCAAGGAGCGCATCGCCAACACCATCAAATTCGTGAGCTCCGTCGATCGCAAGGCGATCGACGCTTCGGCCGCCCGCGTCATCACTCTGCCGCTCGGCCCCGGCAAGAAGGGCGAGATGACCGGCGCCGATTATCTCAATCACTTCGTGCTCCCGAACCTGTATTTCCACGCCGCCGCGGCCTACGCGATCCTGCGGCACAACGGCGTCGAGATCGGCAAGCAGGATTTTCTCGCCGGCATTCCGCTGAAGGTCACCTGATTATTTAAGCTGGGTGGCGAGGAAATCGCGCATCGCAACGTGCGCCTTCGCCGTCGCGTCCGGGTCGTATTTGATCCAGCGATTGCCGAACATGCGGGTCGCGACCTTCAGCCCCGGATTGTCGAAGCCGTGATAAGCCTCGGGATAGACTTCGATCGTCACGGAGGCGCCGCGGCCGCGCCGGCGCTGCATCCAGTATTCGCAATCAACCGCACGTCCCCAGTTCTCGATGCCGCCGGTAAGGACAAGCGCCGGAATGGCGAGTTCGCTGCCGGCTGCGCCGCATGACGGATAGAACGCCACCACCGATTTGAATTTGAGGCCGGGCGGCATTTCGAAAATCTCGAATGCGCGCGCGGTCGCGATCTCGAGCGCCGCCGTGCCGCCCTGTGCAATTCCAACGAGCGCAATGCGCTGTGTATCGACGAACGGCAACGTCGCGAGATAGCGCAACGCTCCCAGCCCGTCGATCTGCCGGCTCGGGAGACGCGCATCGCAATCTTCCGAGACATTGCGCGCGGCAAAACTATCGACCACCAGCGAGACATAGCCCCAGCCGGTGAATTGCGCGGCAGCCGCTTCGCGCCGGAAGTTCTCCAGACCGAGGCAGCCGTGCAGATAAACCACGGCGGGAAACGGCCCGTCACCCGCCGGTTTCGCCAGATAGCCGGTGAGCGTCAGCGCCGGAGGACGTTGCACCGTCTCGCCGCGTTCCTGCGCGCGCCGCTGCTGCAGTTGGCCGATGTGATAGCGCGCCGCTTCGAACTGCACGACGTCGTCCGCGCCGGCGGGCAACGTCCACGCCACCACGGCCACGATCAGGACGTTGCGCCACATGTCATCCCCGCGCGCGCCGCACGCGAATGTAGAGCGCGCCCTCACCGCCGTGATTGATCGCGGCGACATCGGTCGAGATCACCAGTTCGCGAAACTCCGCGGTCGCCAGCCACATCGGAACCTGACGCCGCAACACACCGCTTTTTCCGGTGATCACCAGCACAAGCTTTTTTCCGGCCGCACTCGCACGCCGCAAAAACCGCAATAACACCGAATGCGCTTCATCTTGCGTGTGACCGTGCAGATCGAGCCGCGCGTCAATCGTGTCGTGACCGCGCGCTACGCGTTGCTTCTCGCGGCGCGTCAGCGGCGCAATCGCCGGCGGCGCTGGCGGACGTTTTGCGGGAGCCGCCGGCGCCGGCTGGGGCTTTGAAATAATGGCTTTCGCCGCCATTTTCCGCAGTGGCGTTGCAACCGGCGGCTCCGTCTTCACCACGCGCCGCGGGCGTTTTAGCGGCTTGATGCTGCGCGTGACGGTCGTCCAGACCTCGATCTCGTCGTCGGACAATCCGCGCTTGCCGCTCATCCTCCGCTCCCGCCGTTAGGGCCGAGGCTTCGGAACCGGCGCGGGCGGCGGCGAATTCGCCACCGTCACGCCGTTCGGGATCAGCATCACGAACCGGCCGGGCTGCTTGATGCGGCCGGCGATCAGGCCGATCTCCTCGCCGACGCCGAAGAAAATGTCCGCGCGCGCCGGGCCGATGATCGCCGTGCCGGTATCCTGCGCGATGGTCAGATGACGGAACGGCGTCTCCGGCTTTTCGCTGGCGATCGGCAATTGCGCCTCGATCCACACCGGCGTGCCGTAAACATGAATCGATTTGTCGATCGCGATCGAGTGCAGCGGCGTCAGCTCGACGCCCTGTCCGCCGGTCGAATGGTCGTCTTTCGCCATCGGCACTTCGCGGAAGAACACGTAGGATAAATTCTTGCGGCGCAGATCGCGGCCTTCCGCCGGATTGGCTTCCATCCAGGAGCGGATCTTGTCCATCGACATTTCTTCGCGCGTATAGATGCCGCGGTCGATCAGGAATTTTCCGACCGCCGTGTAGGGCAGGCCATTGCGTCCGGCGTAGCCGATCCGCATCGTCTCGCCGTTCGTCAGCTTCACGCGCGCCGAGCCCTGGATCTGCGCGAAGAATGCATCGACCGGATTTTTCAGCCAGACGATCTCGAGGCCCTTGCCCGCGAGCAACCCGTCTTCGATCCGGATACGATCGGCGGTCGCCAGCGCCGTGCTGCCAGGCATCTTGTAGATCGGCACGTTGTATTCGGCGCTGCGCTGCCGCGCGCCTTCGATCACCGTCTCGTAGTAACCGGTGAAAAACCCGTCCTGCTCGCCATTCGGCACGACGCGCACGGGATTGAAATTCGTTTCGAAAAATACGCGCGCCTTGTCGCGATCGAGTTTACCCGCCGCAGCCGCACGCTGGCACGCCTGAGAGAGTCCGCCGTACATCGGCCGCGCCGCGCGTTGCGCCGGCGATGACGCAAGAATGGCCTTGCAGCTTTTCAGGAACGAGCCGAATGCTGCGGCGTGATCGTCGGTGCGCCAGCCGTTCAGCGCTGCGAATGTCAGCGGCTCGGCTTGCGCGCCTGGAATTCTGAGAGTTGTTTCGGCCGCGGCTGCGGTCATAGCTCCGGCGGTCAGCGAGAGCGCAACGCCGAATACAGTGCAAGCGACTGGCAGCCGCATCCGCTCATTGCCCGCCTTCGGTGGCGACCAGCTTCCAGTTCGGATCGCGCGACGACACATCGCGCGCGAACGTCCACACGTCGGTGACGTCCGTCACCTTCTCTGCATTGCCGTCCACCACGACGCCCTGCGCATCGCGCGTCACCGAGACGAGCTGCGAAACGAAACGCACCGTCACCTGCGCGGTGCGACCGCGAAGCTCTGCGCCGGTGATGTCGGCATTGTCGATCGCGACGAACCGCGTCTCGACCTTGTGGCCTTTCTTTTCGCGCTCGTTGATCGCCGCTTCGAAGCCTTCATAAACTTCGCGCGAGAGCAGATTTTTCAGCGACCGCTTGTCGCCTTCGGCAAACGCCGTGACGATCATCTCGTAAGCGGCGCGCGCGCCGGTAATGAAATGCTTGGCGTCGAATTCCGGTTCGACCGCGGCAATCGCATCGAGCCCGCTTGCGATCGGCGTGCCCGCCGCGGCAACACCCTTCCAGCGCTCGCCGGCCGGCGGCGCTGGCGAAATCTCGGCAGGCTTCGCCGCCGCCTCGGTGGTGCGGTTTGGCAGGCTGATGACTTTCTCGGTCGCGGGCCGCACTTTGTCGCGCGCGGCGTAGGGATCGTAAGGCGGGCGCTCGCGCCCGGTCCGCTGGCCAAGAACGCTGCGCAACCGCAGGAAAATGAACACTGCGAGAGCAAGGAAGATGATGGTGTAGATATCGAACACGTCGTTCATGCTCTCGAAAACCGTCAACCGGCGAAATAACGCACGGGTAGTAAGGCCGATCCGCCGTGATTATGTAAGGCGCTGGCCTCACCAATCCATAGGTTCCGGCCGCTGGTCGACGCAAATTTGCGTCATTTCGCCGAAACATAGACGATTGGCCTCTACCCGCCAACATCACGTTCCCCGGTAAACCATGAATGTGGCCATATGGTTGCTGATCGCCCTCCTGGCTCTGCCGCTGGCGGAAATCGTCCTGTTTGTGCTGGTCGCGATCTGGATCGGTTTCCTGGGGGCGTTGCTCGCGGTGGTCGCGACCTCGGTTGCAGGCGCGCTGATGCTCCGCCTCGGCGGCGGCTCGCATGTCGAGCGCATGAAGGTGGTGATGGGACCGGAGCGGGTCACCGCGCTGCAATCGGACAGCGCGGGAACGATGTACCTGCTGGCCGCCATTTTGCTGCTGATTCCCGGCTTTATTACCGACGTCATCGGCGTTCTGCTCCTCATTGCCCCCGTGCGACGCGCCCTCGGCGCGCTGCTGCTGAAAGCCTTCGCCGCCGCTGCGCCACCGCGGCAACGCGACAGCGTGGTCGATCTCGATCCGGAAGATTGGCGTCAGGTGCCGGATGCGCAGCTGCGCGATGAGCGCGATCGCCGTTAAGGCAGTGAAACGGCCGTAACTTGTTCACCTTGGGGGGCTGTGTTAGCCAACCGCCGCAACCGAGCAGCGGTAAGAATAGAGAGCCGAGGAGTTTTCATGTCGACGACGAATGGTGGCCAGAACGGCGGCGTGACGCCGCAACCGCAACAGGCCCCCGGCAATATGCCGCAGCTCAATGTGCTCGCGCAGTACATCAAGGATTTCTCGTTCGAGAACCCGCTGGCGCCGCGCGGCCCGCAAGGCGGTCAGCAGCAGCAACCGGCGATCAACATTCAGGTCGGCGTCAACGTCAATCCGCTCACGGCCAACGACGCCGAAGTCGTGCTCAAGATCGACGGCAAGGCGGAGCTGCCGGGCAACACCATCCTGTTTGCATTCGAGCTCGAATATGCCGGCGTGTTTCGCGTTCAGAACGTGCCGCAGGAGAGCATGCAGCCCTTCGTGCTGATCGAGTGCCCACGCCTGCTTTTCCCGTTCGCGCGCGAAATCATCGCGACCACGGTGTCGAACGGCGGCTTCCCGCCGCTAATGCTCGATCCGGTGGATTTTGCCGGACTCTACCGGCAGAACCTCGCGCGCAATCAGGGCACCGCGCCGCCGGCGCAAGCCTAAACCAAGCCTGATCCCAGTCGACGTTTTATAGCGGAAGATACTGCCGCCACAGCGGCGTGTCGCCGAGCGTGCCGACAAAGTCGCGGTGCGCGGCGATGTCGGCGTCCGTGATGCGGACCGGAAGCGCGATCGGCCGTTGTGCGGCCGCGATGCGTTTGCCGATCCGGCCGCCGATATTGTCGAGCAGAATGAGCGACGCCTGACGCGCGCCGATCAGTTCGAGATAGACCTCGGCCAGAATTTCGGCGTCGAGCAACGCGCCGTGCTTGGTGCGTCGTGAATTGTCGATGCCGTAGCGCGCGCACAGCGCGTCGAGGCTGTAAGGCCCGGCGGAATGCTTGCGGCGCGCCAGCGCAATCGTATCGATGACGCGGTCGCGCGTCAGCGCCTCGCGCTTGCAGCGTTCGAGTTCGTGGCAGAGGAATCCGAAATCGAACGACGCGTTATGCGCGATCAGAACCGAGTCGCCGAGAAATTCGAGAAATTCGTCGCACACCGTGCTGAACAGCGGCTTGTCCTTGAGAAACTCAGCCGACAGCCCGTGCACATTGAACGCTTCCGTCGGCATGTCGCGTTCGGGATTGAGATAGCGATGAAAGGTGTTGCCGGTCGGAATCCGGTTCAGCAATTCGACGCAGCCGATCTCGACGACGCGATGTCCCTGGAAGGGATCGAGTCCGGTCGTTTCAGTGTCGAGGACGATTTCGCGCATGTTGTTCTGTAAGGCGACTCAGGAGCGCCGTTTCGGCATTGTAGCAACTGCGCGCAGAATTTCACGCACCTGCGCGCGCGCCGCCTCGAAACCTTGCCCGCTATCCACGACGAAATCGGCCTTCTCGCGCTTCACCGCGTCGGGCACCTGCCGCGCGATGATCGCCTCGAACCGCGCGTCGCTCATGCCGCGCTCCTTCATGCGGGCGCGCTGGGTTTCCGCCGATGCCGACACCACCACAGTGGCGTCGCAGCGCGCTTCGCCGGCCGTCTCGTAAAGCAGCGGAATATCGAGCACGACGACCTTGGCGCCCTGCTTCTCAGCGTCTGCCAGGAACTTCTCCGACTTCGCCCGCACCAGCGGGTGAACGATGGCTTCCAGTTTCTTGAAGTCACCTGGATGGGCGACGAGGTGCGCCGACAGCCTGTCGCGATCGACCTTGCCGTTCGCCGTGGTTCCCGGAAACGCCGCCTCGATCGCCGGCGCCGCCTCGTTCTCGTAGAGCCGATGCACCACCGCGTCGGAATCGTGCACCGGCACGCCCTCCTCGGCGAAAAATTTCGCCGTGGTCGACTTCCCCATACCGATCGAGCCGGTGAGGCCGATGACGAACATGATCAGTCCCGCATCATTCCGCTCTGCCGCAGAAAGCCGAGCAGCGGCAGCAGCGGCAGGCCGAGAATGGTGAAGTAATCGCCGGAAATCTCCTCGAACAGATGAATGCCGGCGCTTTCGATCTGATAGCCGCCGACGCTGGCGAACGCGCTGTCGCCGACGGAATCGAGATAGCTCTCGAGAAACCGCTCGGAAAAGTCGCGCATCCTCAGTTCGGCGGTGTCCGAGTACTCGAATAACACCTCGCCATCCCGCACCACGGTGAGCGCCGAATGCAGCTGGTGCGCTTTCCCGCGCAGCGCCAGCAATTGCTCGCGCGCGCCCTCGCGATTGGGCGGCTTGGAAAATCGCTGCTCGCCGAGCGTCAGGGTCTGGTCGGCGCCGAGCACGACGCGCGCCGGCATTTGCGCTGCAACCGTGTGCGCCTTGGCCCCGGCCAGAACGCGGGCGACCTCCGCCGCGTCATGCACCTGAGAACGCGCTTCGATGGCGCGTTCGTCGATCGGCGCCGGCCGGCTTTCGATCGGCACGCCGGCCGCGGCCAATATCTTGCGCCGCACCTCGCTTTTCGAGGCGAGCAGCAACGGCTTGCTGGCGATCCACAGCGGCATCGGTGAATACCCTAACCCGGCCGCCGCCGCTTTTCGGTCAGCAGCTTCATCACTGCCGCCGCTGTTTCCTCGATCGAGCGCCGCGTCACGTCGATCGACGGCCATTGATGCTTGGTGCAGAGCCGCCGCGAATAGGCGACCTCCTCGGCCACCGCGCTTTTGTCGATGTATTGCGCGTCGTCGCGATGCGCCTTCAAACCGAGGAGGCGGTTCTCGCGAATCTGCACGATGCGCTCGGGGCTGGCGAACAGCCCCACCACCAGCGGCTTGTCGAGCTTTTCGACCTCCGGCGCCAAAGGCACGCCGGGCACCAACGGCACGTTCCCGGTCTTCACCCCGCGATTGGCGAGATAGATCGAGGTCGGCGTCTTGGATGTTCTCGAAACACCAACAAGAACGACATCCGCATCGTTGAGGCCTTCGACGTGCTGCCCATCGTCATGCATCATCGTGTAGTTGAGCGCCTCGATGCGCTGGAAATATTCGGCGTTGAGCACATGCTGTGCGCCGGCGCGATGCGTCGTTTCGGTGTGCAGATAAGTTTGGAACAGCCGCAGCACCGGTCCGAGAATCGACATGCACGGCAGGCCGAGCTCTCGGCATTTGGCCTCCAAAACGCCGATGAGTTCGTCGTCGAGCAGCGTGTACAGCACGACACCCGGCGATTCCGTAATTTCATTGAGCGCCAGATCGAGCTGCCGGCGGCTGCGCACCATCGGATAGAGGTGCTCGACCGGCGCGACATTGGCGTATTGCGCCGCCGCAGCGCGCGCCACCATGATCAGCGTTTCACCGGTCGCGTCGGAAACCAGATGCAGATGGAAATAATTGTCAGCCATCGGTTCGGTCGCGGAGCCTGTGGGTTGCCGGTGAATTACCCGGGAGAAGGCCACGGCTGGAGGGCTCGTGCAAGACAAGGCGGCCTGACGCCGCTTTTTCGTCCACATTGCGTCCCTCGGGAGAAACGAAACGAGACCGGTTGTCCCGTAGTGTTGAAATGTGGGAAGCGGCTGGGGATGACGCGAATCGGTTGGCTCAATTCGCCAACAAACATAGGCCTTCGAGGCTTGTCATCATGTGTGCCTGGCAGCGCCGAATTCTGAATTGCGCTTCGACAACCGGTGGACAGGATGTGGGCTGCGAGTCATGAGTCAAAATCACGGCCTAACTACTACTACAAAAGAGATTCTAAGATTCTTAGAGGAAGACACCTCGTGAGGATAACCCGTGGGTAAAAAGCTTATCGAGGTGCTCAACGGAAATCGGCACGACGTGCCGCCGGTTTGGATGATGCGCCAGGCCGGGCGCTATCTGCCGGAGTATCGCGAAGTTCGCGCGAGGGCTGGTGGTTTTCTCGATTTGTGTTTCACGCCGGAACTCGCCGCTGAAGTCACTCTGCAACCGATCAGGCGGTTCGGTTTCGATGCGGCGATCTTGTTTTCCGACATTCTGGTGATTCCCTATGCGCTCGGCCGCAAGGTCTGGTTCGTCGGAGGCGAAGGACCGCGGCTCGAGCCGTTGAGCGATGCGCAAGCGCTCAACGGTTTAGCTGGGGAGATCGAGGACAACAGGCTCGCGCCGATTTACGAGACGGTGCGTCGCGTGAAACAAGACTTGCCGACGGATGTGACGTTCATCGGCTTTTGCGGGGCGCCGTGGACTGTTGCGACCTACATGGTGGCGGGGCGTGGAACGCCGGATCAGGCGCCGGCGAAGGACTTGGCAAAGCGCGAACCGCAGGCGTTTCAAGGGCTGATCGATAAGTTGGTCGACGCGTCAGCGGATTATCTGGCGGCGCAGCTCAAAGCCGGCGTCGAGGTGGTGCAGATTTTCGATACCTGGGCGGGTGGCTTACCGCCGGATGATTTCGAGCGCTGGTCCGTGCAGCCGACCAAGGCGATCGTGAGAAAGCTGCGCGAGAAAGTGCCGAGTGCGAAAGTCATCGGCTTTCCGCGCGGCGCCGGCCAAAAAATCCCGCATTACGTTGCGGAGACAGGCGTGAACGCGGTGAGCCTCGAAACCAATATCGATCGCGACTTTGCCCGCCGCGAGATTCAGTCGAAGGTGCCCGTGCAGGGCAATCTCGATCCGGAAACATTGCGCACCGGTGGCGACGCGCTCGACCGCGAGGTTGACGCCGTCTGCGAGGCGTTCGGCGGCGCGCCCTTCATCTTCAACCTCGGCCACGGTATTTTGCCGGACACGCCAATCGAGAATGTCGAACGAATGCTGAAGAGGGTGCGCAGCGCATGATCCCGAAAAGTGGGCACCGGTTTTCGGATAAGATCATGCGCAAAAGGAAAAGCTGATGACTTACCTCTGGATCAAAGCCTTCCACATCATCGCGGTGATCGCCTGGATGGCCGGCATGCTCTATCTGCCCCGGCTGTTCGTCTATCACTCGGCCGTCCCGGCGGGCTCGCCACAATCCGAGACCTTCAAGGTGATGGAGCGCCGTCTGCTCCGTGCCATCATCAATCCGGCGATGATCGCAACCTGGGTGTTCGGCCTCACGCTCGTCTGGCTCGGCGATTGGCATAAAGCGCACTGGTTTCAGGCCAAATTCCTGCTGGTGATCGTGCTGTCCGCATTGCATGGCAGGTTCGTCAGTCACTGGCGCGCCTTCGAGGCTGACCGGAACCAGCACAGCGCCAAATATTTCCGTATTATCAATGAGGTAGTCACGGTCGGGATGATTGCGATCGTGATCCTGGTGGTCGTCAAACCGTTCTGATCCACACAGGATTAAGCATCCGCCCGATCGGTAGCTTGCCTAACTTCCGGCGTTTCCATATATATTTTCTCGTCCCTCCGAACGCAGGCAGATGCAATCGCGTTCCGGTACCGCCAAATCGGGCCGGCCGCAGCATCGGGTCCGGGGCCTCTTCTAAAAACCCTCCAGTCCCAAGCTCAATCCAGACCTGCGACCTCCCTCCTCTCTATCCGTCCGGCGTTTGCCGTTTGAAGGCCCGCCGGTCTCTCTATCTCTCAAGGACCAAGACTCCCCATGCGGGAAATGAAACTCCAAGACCTCAAGGCCAAGACTCCGGCCGAACTCGTCGCCTTTGCTGAAGAGCACCAGGTCGAGAACGCCTCGACCATGCGCAAACAGGAATTGATGTTTGCGATCCTCAAGCAGCTCGCGACCCAGGAAATCGACATCATCGGCGAAGGCGTCGTGGAAGTGTTGCCGGACGGCTTCGGCTTCCTGCGCTCGCCGGAATCCAACTATCTGTCGGGCCCCGACGATATTTACGTCTCGCCCTCGCAGATCCGCCGCTTCGGCCTGCGCACCGGCGACACCGTCGAAGGCCACATCCGTTCGCCGAAGGAAGGCGAACGCTACTTCGCGCTGTTGAAGGTCAACACGCTCAATTTCGAAGACCCGGAGAAGGCCAAACACAAGGTCAACTTCGACAACCTGACACCGCTATATCCCGAAGAGCGGCTCAAGATGGAATTCGAGGATCCGACCAAGAAGGATCTCTCGGCGCGCGTCATCGATATCGTCGCACCGATCGGCAAGGGTCAGCGCGCGCTGATCGTGTCGCCGCCGCGCACCGGCAAGACGGTGCTGTTGCAGAACATCGCGCACTCGATCACCGCCAATCATCCCGAAGTCTTCCTGATCGTTCTTCTCATCGACGAGCGTCCGGAAGAAGTCACCGACATGCAGCGGTCGGTGAAGGGCGAGGTGATCTCCTCGACCTTCGACGAGCCGGCCTCGCGCCACGTCGCCGTCGCGGAAATGGTGATCGAGAAAGCGAAACGCCTGGTCGAACACGGCCGTGACGTCGTCATCCTGCTCGACTCGATCACGCGTCTGGGTCGCGCCTACAACACCGTCGTGCCGTCATCAGGCAAGGTGCTGACCGGCGGCGTCGACGCCAACGCGTTGCAGCGCCCGAAGCGTTTCTTCGGCGCCGCGCGTAACATCGAAGAAGGCGGCTCGCTCACCATCATCGCCACCGCGCTGATCGACACCGGCTCGCGCATGGACGAAGTGATCTTCGAAGAGTTCAAGGGCACCGGTAACTCCGAGCTCATTCTCGATCGCAAGGTCGCCGACAAGCGCACCTTCCCGGCGATCGACATCACGCGCTCCGGCACCCGCAAGGAAGAGCTGCTCACCGATCCAGCGGTGCTCAAGAAGATGTACGTTCTGCGCCGCATCCTCAATCCGATGGGCACGATGGACGCCATCGACTTCCTGCTCGACAAGCTGCGCAATACCAAGAGCAACAGCGAGTTCTTCGACAGCATGAACACGTAAAACCGAACGTCTAGGTTCGATATCTGACGGCCGGGCCTTTCGCTCGGCCGTTTTGTTTTGCGCCGTTCGGAACGAATCCGTCAGTGGACTGTTGGCGCGCGACCGGCATGACGGCCTGATTTGTCATGTGTCGAACATTGCGTTTTGCGTATCCAGAGCATGAGGGAAGGGAAGAGATGAAGCGTTTGATCGTCACTGTGTTTGGAATAGCCGTCATTGTTCTCAGCGGCCCCGCCGAAAGCCGCCCACTTCAGCAGCGCGCCGCCAAAGTGCAGACCGACTCCGGCTGCAATTTCACCAATGAGGGCCGTGTGATCTGCGGCGGTTCCGCCGCGATCTCCACTACCTCGCGAGTCGTCGCCGTCAGGCGGGGCGTCGAGATGACCGTGGATCAAGGAACGATCATCGGCTCGCGTCCGAGTGATTGCCCTCACGCCTACTGCGGCTGCGGCCTGCGAAAATATCTCGGCCTGTCGGACAAGCGGCTCAATCTCGCGAGCAACTGGGCCAAGCTTTTCCCGCGCGCTGCCGGGCCCGCAGCCGGCGTTGCCGCGGTGCGCGCCGGTCATGTAATGCTGATCGAGAGCTCTGCCGGTGACGGCCAGTGGCTGGTCCGCGATTACAATTCCGGTGGCGGCATGTCGCGCCTGCATGTGCGTGATGTGCGTGGATACGTGTTCGTCAATCCGCACTCCTCGCCGAGAGCCTGAAATCCCGCGCAAGAAAAACCGCCCGCGATCGACGGGCGGTTTTTTCTTTTTGAGAATGCGGCGCGCGTTACTGACGCGGACCCCAATTGCCGGTGGCGAAGCGATCGGCGATTTCGCGTTCCATACTGTCGGTCAGCTTGCCACGCCGGGCGACGTACTGGGCGACGGCGTTCTCAGCATCGCGCTGCCGGCCATCGAGATAGCGATCGATCAGCCGCATCCAGAAGCGCCGGCGGGGCGTCGGGAGGGGTGAAGCGGCCGGCGCCAGAACTGCCGCCTTGTAAGGCGTTGCGCCGTGGAAATCGGAAGGACGTGCGACGTAAGCCATCTTGGCCTCCATTGCTCTGGCTTGCGCGTGATTGAGCAAGCCTCATCGATGCAATGAAAGATCGTCCTGAAACGCCTATTTGACAAAGGATAAGCTCTCAGCCGATAGTTGAGATAATCTCATGTATCAGGCCGCGAAAGCCCAATGAAAAGGCCGATGCCGCAACTGTCCGCGCTGCGCGCCTTCGAGGCGGCGGCCCGGCATTTGAGCCTCACCAACGCCGCCCGCGAGCTGCATGTCACGCCGGGCGCGCTCAGCCACCAGATCCGCGGCCTCGAGGAATTCCTCGGCGTGCAGTTGTTCGAGCGCAAGGTGCGCGCCATCGCCCTGACGGCGGCCGGCAAGCAGCTTTATCCCGGCCTGCAGACCGGCTTCGGCCATATCCGCGAAGCGGTCGAGAGTCTCGGCGCCGGTTCGCAACCCAATGTGCTGGTCGTGAGCACGTCGCCCGGTCTCACCTCGAAATGGCTGGCGCCGCGACTCTATCGTTTCACCGCCGCGCATCCGGACATCGACGTGCGCATCTCGTCGTCAATGGCCAACGCGAATTTCGCGGCCGACGGGATCGATCTCGCCGTTCGCAACATGCCGCTCGATCCGCCGCGCGAACCGGCGCTCGAATTCGAGAAACTGACCGACCTCGTGTACATTCCGGTCTGCACGCCGCGCGTGCTCGAAAAATTTGGGCCGGTGGAGAACGCGGTGGCGCTGGCGCGCGTGCCGTTGATCCATGATGAGTCTCTCGCCGCGCGCGGCGCCAGTCCGAATTGGAGCGAGTGGTTCAGGGCGGCCGGCGTCGACAATGTGGATCTCAAGCGCGGCCTGCGGTTCACCAGCGCCGATCACGCGCTCGACGCCGCGGAAGAAGATGCCGGCGTTCTGCTCACCCACGACATCATGGCCTATGACGGTTTGCGCACGGGTCGTCTCGTCATTCCGGTGAAGCTGTCGATCGCGGCGGGCCGCACGTTCCAACTTGTGCGGTTGCGCGGCCGCAAGCCGACGCCAGCGATGAATGCGTTCGCCAAGTGGATCAAGGACGAAGCCGCCGCGCTCGACTGGCGGCCGTTCAAGACGAAGGTGATGCGGCTGCGCTAATGCGCTCCGCCGCGCACCAGCTTGTAGACTTCCCAGAAGAAGATCAGGCAGCCGGTGAGCGCCGCGAACACAAGCACGAACTTGATGAACCAGTTCTGCTCGAGCGCGTGAGCTTTCTTCTCCAGCCGTTCGCTCAGGTGAGTTGTGGCCGGCAGATGCCGAATGCGTTTCTCGCCGAGGAAATCCGCGATGGCGTCCGCCATCTGACGATGCGCCGGATCGTCCGGCGGAATCATGTGATTTTTACTGTCGATCGGCACCAGCTTCGCGCCAGGGATGCCGGCGGCGATTTCCTGGCCGAGCGAGCACGGAACGCGCGTGTCGCCATTCGAATGCAGCACCAGTGTTGGCGCCTTCACCAACGGCAGCTGGTCGCGCACATCGATCGTCGCGTTCGTCATCAGGAACCGCTCGGCGATCTCCGGCGTCGTCGCCTGCTGCTGGAGCTTGTTGAGCGCTTGGTGGAGTTCACGGCTGGCGTCGGGCATGAACTGCGATGTGAAAAATTGCCGGTGCGACTCGTCATCGCTCCCCCAGCCCTGGCGGATCAGGGCGCGCGTCAGGTCGAGGCCTTCCTGCGCCTTCGTCATATCCCCTTCCCGCTTCAGGACGCCGCGCGCAAATCCTCCGAACAAAATAAGTTTTGATACGCGCTCGGGATGCCTGGCGGCGTAGGCAATCGCCTGCGCGCAGCCTTGCGACAGGCCGAGCAGCGTGAACTTGTCGAAGCCCGCGGCGTCGATCACCGTTTCGAGATCCTGCACCCACTTGTCGAACGTGATCTCGACGTCGCGCTGCGATAGCCCGATGCCGCGGGCATCGTAGCGCAGCAATTTGTGGTTATGCGCGAGCCCGAGAATCATGTGACGAAACACCGGGCTGGTCAGGTCGTGCTCGATATGGGTGAACCAGTGCGACGTTCGCACCAGCGGAGGACCCTTGCCGATCACGGCGTAGGCCAGTCGAACGCCGTCCGGCGTGGTGCAATACTGGATTTGCTGGTCCAAGCGCCGCCCCCCTCTCGCGCCGCTCTCTCGCCCTACTGTGTCATGGCGGACACCGCGCCCGCAATCTCGGTGGGAGAGGTCACCGGCAGCGAACATCTTTCGCCGACGCAGACGAATGCCGCCGGCCCGCTTGCCGCCTTGAGCTTCTCCTGCGCCGGATGAGATGGCGACAGATCGCTCGCCGATTTTGCGCGAACGACAATGCGCCGGATGAATGGCACTTTCAGCGCCGCCTGCACCAGCGCCGGCGCGTCGCCGGTGACGACGATCTCCGCGCCACCCAGCCGCAGATCGAGCGCGTTGAGCAGCGTGATCTGGCCGAACAGGCTGTTGCCCGCCGCCGACAAAATCCGCTCGATCATGGTGTCGGCCTTGGCACGCCATTTGTCGTCGCCGGTGAAACCGGCGAGCCGGATCAGATTGTGCGCGGCGATCGCGTTGTGGTTCGGCGTCGCGTCGTCGTTGGTGGAATGCGGCCGCAGGATCAGCCCGTCGGCGTCGTCGGCGGTGAGATAATAGCCGCCGGTGTCGGCATCGGCGTAATGCGCGTCGAGCGCGCCGTGCCATGTCAGTGCCCGGTCGAGATAGCCGCGTTCGCCGGTCGCTTCGCGCAAAGCGAGCGCCGCCTTCATCATGTTGGTGAAGTCGGACGCCAGCCCCGGATAAAGCAGTCTGCCGTCGCGCCAGGAATGACCGAGCCGGTCACCCTTGCTCATTTCGCGGGCGATGAAATCAAACGCGCGCTTCGCCATTTCAATCCAGTCCGGCTCGCCGAACGCAACGCCGGCGTTGACCAGCGCGGCGATCATCAGTCCGTTCCAGTCGGCCAGCACCTTGTCGTCGAGGCCGGGCCGCACCCGGCCCTCGCGCGCGCTGAGCAGAATCTCGCGCAGTTGCGCCAGCCGCTCCGCGTCGCGCTCGCTCGTCTCCGGCGCGTCCAGCCGGTTGAGAATGTTGTGGCCCTCGAAATTGCCGTCGTCGCTGACGTCGTAATGCCGCGCGAAGAAATTGCCCGCATCCGGCCCGAGCAACTCGATGATCTCGTTCTTGCCCCAGACGTAGAACTTGCCCTCCTCGCCTTCGCTGTCGGCGTCGAGCGACGCCGAGAACGCGCCGTCTGCCGTCGTCATCTCGCGCTTGAGCCAGCCGACCGTCTCGCGCGCCCGCTCGCGAAACAACGCCGCGTGCTTGCCGCCGCGTTCAAACCCCAAAGCCAGCAACGCCAACAAAACCGCGTTGTCGTAGAGCATCTTCTCGAAATGCGGCACCAGCCAGCGCTCGTCGACCGAATAGCGCGAGAAGCCGCCGCCGAGATGATCGTAGATGCCGCCCTGGCACATTCTCTCTAATGAATGCTCGACCGTCTCGAAAAACCGCACGTCGCCCGTTCGCAATCCCGCGCGCCACAGCAATTCGAGCATCGGCGCCTGCGGAAATTTTGGCGCGCCGCGCAAGCCGCCGTTCTTCGCGTCGAACATGTTGCCGAGCTGCTGGGCGATGCCAGTGAGCTCTTTCGCGCCGATCGTCACCTGGCCGGCGGGCCGGGCTTTATCTGCCAATCGTGACAAGAGAGCCGCGCGGTTGGCTTCGATCTTCTGCGGCTCCTCACGAAACAGCCGCGACACCTCGCGCAGCACATCCTTGAATGCCGGGCGGCCGAATTTCGAGTCCTTCGGGAAATACGTGCCGCCCCACACCGGCTCGGCCTTCGGCGTCAGAAACATTGTCAGCGGCCAGCCGCCTTGTTCACCGAGATGGTGCAGCGCCTGCATGTAGATCTGGTCGATGTCGGGCCGCTCCTCGCGGTCGACCTTGATGTTGACGAACAGCTCGTTCATCACGCGCGCCGTCTCGGCGTCCTCGAACGACTCGTGCGCCATCACATGGCACCAGTGACAGGCGGCATAGCCGACCGAGAGCAGGATCGGCTTGCCGTGATCGCGCGCATGCGCAAGCGCCTCCGGTCCCCATTGCCACCAGTCCACCGGATTGTGGGCGTGCTGGAGGAGATAAGGTGAAGTCGCTTGCGCGAGACGGTTGGTGTGGTCGCCGGTGGAGCCTGACATCAGGGCATAACGACCGATCGCCGGGCGCGTTGCAAGCTGCAACGGTCCAAGCGATCAGCCGCGCGCCCCGCCGGTGTCAGCGACGGCGACCGAACAGCAACACGATAATGAGGACGAGCAGCAGCAGGCCGAGGCCGCCCGACGGGTAGTAACCCCAGTCGTGGCTGTACGGCCAAGTCGGCAAAGCGCCGAACAGCAGGATCAGAACAATAATGAGAAGAATGAGATTCATTGCCCAGCCTCCAAAGGATTCCGCGCCGTCAACGCGCGGTTCCCGTGCCGGGTTCCGTCCTTATCGCTGGATCACGACCACCTTGGTGCCGACCGGCACCCGCCCATAAAGGTCGATCACGTCGTCATTCACCAGCCGGAAGCAGCCGGACGACACGGCATGGCCGATCGTTTCCGGCGCGTTGGTGCCGTGGATGCGATAGACCGTGGCGCCGAGATTCATCGCCCGCGCGCCGAGCGGATTGCCCGCCCCGCCCGCCATCCAGCGCGGCAAATACGGCTGCCGCTCGATCATCTCCGGCGGCGGCACCCAGTCCGGCCATTCGCGCTTGAGCGTGATCCGCTGCATGCCGCCCCAGGTGAAGCCGTCGCGTCCGACGCCGATGCCGTAGCGGATCGCATTGGTAGGGCTCTGCACCAGATAGAGGAAGCGCTCCGTGGTGAACACCACGATAGTGCCGGGGGGATAGTCGCTGCGGAAATAGACCGGCTGCTTGCGGAAGCTGTAATCGAGCGCGTCTTCGCTCGAGCCACCGTCGTCGCCGGGGTTGCGGTCCTGGATGGTCGGCTCGGGGATCCGGTCCGTTTGCGCCAAGGCAATTGTCGGCGCGGCCAGCAACGCGGCGATCAGCGCAAATCTCCAACGCGACATCAACGTCCCCCGGTCAGGCGTTGCGACGCAGCCGCATCGCCAGCATGATCAGCATGATGCCGTGGATCACCGCATAGACACCAATCACGAACAAGAGACCGAGCACTCCGACGCCGGGCGCCACGATCAGAATTAAGCCAAATAAGACTGAAATCACGCCGCTTGCGACCAGCAGCCACTCATTATCGATTTCCTTGCGCAGCCTGATCGCACCGGTGACTTGCATCACGCCGATCGCGATCGCCCAGAACGCGATGCAGTAGAGCAGGATCAGCGCGGTGATGCCGGGCATCATCAGGGTAACGAGGCCCGCGCCAAGCCCGAGCAGCCCGACGATCGCCAGCCACCAGCGCGGCGCCGGATGGCCGCCCATGATCGCGGCGACCAATGCGAGCACGCCGTCGGCCAGCGCGAACGCACCGTAGAGAAGAATGAGCGTCACCAGCGTGATGCCGGGCCAGGCGAAGGTGAGCACGCCGAAGATGACGGCGGCGATGCCGCGCAGCAGGATCAGCCACCAGTTTCTGGCGAGCGCGTGGACCATCAAAGGTCCGGCGAACGGCGGCGCAGTGAACTGTGTCATCTTGCTCTCCCTTCTGACGATTTCTTTTACTCCAATCGGAAGTTCGCCGCGCCGAGCGCCAGATTGACGCCGGCCTGCGCCTGGACCGAAAGCGGTTGCAGGGTGATTGAATCTTTCGAGCCGCCGACCAGCGCATTGCCGCCGCCGCCAAGGCCCAACGATGCATCGGCGCTGGCGCCGAGATAGGTGCCGGCCAGAGCGCGCGGCCGCAGCCCTTTTGGATTGGTCGTGAGAACGGTCCATGCCAGCCGCCCGCCGGCGGTGACGCCGACATCGAGGCCGATGCGCGTGAACTGCGCCGTATAGCTTTCCTTGGTCTTGTTGGCTTTGGTGAATACGCACGACATCTGCTTCGTCGAGCCGATGATCAGGCCGACATTGCTGCCGTACTGGCAACGCAACACGCCGGCTTCGCTATTGGTTTGTGCGAGCGTCGGTGCGGCGGACATCGCCAGCAGGAAAGTCGCGGCCGTTACCAGTCCGAGTCTGTTCATGTTGCCCCCCTGAGTGTTGCCGGTCACGGCTGTGACGGCCCCGGAAGGTAGAATTCGATGGCCCATGGCGCGATTGGCCCAAGGGGCAACAGCCGCGCCGTCAATCCACCGGGGCCTGTGCGCGGTCGTTCGGTCCGTAGTCGCGTGTTACTTCGGCGATGCGCAGCCGGTAATTGGCGAACATGTGCGGCCCCTGCGTCTGCGCCTTGCGGTGATCGAGCTGGCGCCGCCATTCGCCGATCGCCTTGTCGTCGCGCCAGAATTGCAGCGACAGCAGTTTACCCTCTTCATACAGGCTTTCAAACCGCTCGACCGAAATGAAGCCATCGATCTTCTCGACCTCGCTGCGCAGCGCGGCGGCGAGCTTGAGATAATCATCCTTGCGCCCGCTGGCCGGCCACACTTCGAAGATCACCGCCATCATGTCGTAATGCTCTCGTGAGGTTACGCGTTCGGCCGCGCCTTGAACGCGACCGCGCGCGCCTTGTAGGTGATTTTGCCATCCGCGTCAGGCGGCAACATCTTGCGCAGGACGTTGCGCAATTCGTCGCGCTTCGTGTCATCGAGCGCGGCGGCGGATTTGCCGACCGGATGAAACGTCATGGTCTGCACCTGCCAGTAATCGTCGAAGTCGCGATAGCTCTGCGTCGCTTCGAGAATCGTCACGTCGATATTGTGAAATCCCGCGCGCGTCACCGATTGATGCAGGCCGCTGAGATCGGCTTCCGGCACGGTCGGCGATGTGGTCGGCTCGATGCCGATGCTTTGCAGCCCTTTCATCATCGGCACATAAGGCGCACCTTTGGACGTCGCGCTGTTCTCCCAGGTGTAACCGGAGATCAGGCCGCCGGCCTTTGTCACACGTTGCATTTCGCCGAACGCTTTGGCGCGATCCGGAATGAAGTGCAGCACCAGCGCGGAGGCGACGACATCGAATTCATGGTCCTTGAACGGCAGCTCCATGGAATTACCGACGCGAAAATCCGCGGACGGAAAATTCTTCTTGGCGTGCTCGACTTGCGCCGGCGCGGGATCGACGCCGGTCACGGAGGCCGGTGCGCAATTCTTCAGAATCAGCTCGGTGAAAGCGCCGGTGCCGCAGCCGAGATCGAGCCAGCGCATATTTTTCGGCGGCGCCAGCCAGGCGAGAAATTTCTCGCCGGCCGCCCGGCTCCACCGCCCCATGTAGCGCTCGTAAGCATCGGCGTCGTTGAAGGCGACCTGCGTCTCGGCCATGGTTGGTTTCGTTATTTGATTGGCTTTCTCGTGATGAGAGCACGGAGCGGCCGACATTGATTTCCGAGGTGGATCATTGCGTGGCAATTCGGACATACAAGGGCAAAGCGGTTCAAGTCTTTTTTGGTGACTTTCCGGCCTGCGATAGGGGCCTTGCTCAGTTGGTTCTTATGATGAACGTGAATGTAGCCGCGTCCTAGTTCGCCGTATTGACGTTCGAAATCGAATTCGCAACCGGCAACTTCGCAAAAGATTCGCCCATTATGCTCCTTGGCGAAAGCAGCGATTTTCGCTGCTCGTATTTTTCTTTCACGCTCACGGGCCCAAATAATCTGGCGGTACTTTTTTCCTTCTCTTGCGTCGAGGCCGCGTTCGTCGAACTCAAAATAGTGAGACGACGGTGTTTTGCCGCGAGTTAGGATAAATGCACCGTTGCGCCGGTGATCGGTTACAGCCCAAAGCTGAGAATCTAATGCTCGCCTGAAGACTCTCTTCGCATTTCCGGCAAGCAGAACTACGTGGACGGGCAACCCGGCGGCATAAGATTGCGCCAGAACGCGATTTAGGTGCTGTGCTCGACGACGCCTAGTAGCATTGGGATCTGAAATCGCCGTCCTTTCAGCGTTGATCTCGACCATCCAAGTAGCGTTGCGTTTTTTCAGATTGCGGTGCCACACATTGACAGCAACTCGTTCATCTTTGTCCGTGAACGCCCATTCGTAGCAATATTTTGGGTTTGAAGCGGGGCTTTTGGTTTTTGAAAACGCCCAAGAGCGAACATCAAATCCGATCACTTTCATCAGTTCATATACGGTTCGGCGCTTCAGCGTCGGTAAGTCGGATATCTCGGCCATACGTTGCTCCAGAAAATGGGCTACCTTAGCGATTGACGACCGTCGATGCTGCGGTGCATTTGCTTTGTATGGCGCGCGACACCATCTTCGCCCTCTCCTCCGGCCGCGGCGTCTCGGCCGTCGCGGTGATCCGCATTTCCGGCCCGCGCGCCGGCGAGGCGTTGCAGATTTTGGCGGGCCGCATGCCGGCGCCGCGCGTGGCCGGATTCGCGACGATCCGCACCATCGAGAAAGAACAGATCGACGAGGCGCTGGTGCTGTGGTTTCCGGCGCCGAACAGCGAGACCGGGGAGGATGTCGCCGAGCTCCAGATCCATGGCGGCCGCGCCACCGTGGCGGCGACCTTGGCGGCGCTGGGTGAGCTCAAAGGTCTGCGCCCGGCCGAGCCAGGCGAATTCACCCGGCGCGCCTTTGAAAACGGCAAGCTCGACCTCACCAAGGTCGAAGGTCTCGCCGATCTGGTCATGGCCGAAACCGACGCGCAGCGGCGCCAGGCGCTTCTCCATCTCAAAGGTTTGCTGGGCAATCGCGCCGAGGCCTGGCGCGGGCGCTTGATCGGGGCGCTCGCGCTGGTGGAGGCCCGGATCGATTTTTCCGACGAGGCCGATGTGCCGGAGGATTTGCTGACCCCGGCGCGACGAATCGCCGGCGAACTCGCCGACGAGATCGGTAGGACGCTGGACGATGGCCGCCGCGGCGAACGGCTCCGCGAGGGTCTGGTGGTGGCGATCGCCGGGCCGCCCAATGCCGGGAAATCGACCTTGCTGAACCGAATCGCCCGCCGCGAGGCGGCGATCGTGTCGCCTTATGCCGGCACCACGCGCGACGTGATTGAGGTCCATCTCGACCTCGAGGGTTATCCGGTCACCCTTCTGGACACCGCCGGAATTCGTCCGACGGACGACCCGGTGGAAATGGAAGGCGTCCGCCGCGCCCGCGAGCGCGCCTCGGCCGCTGACCTAATTCTCTGGGTGGTCGACGCTGCGTCGACTAGGCCAGAGGCCGAGCGGCCCGATCTCACCTCGGCCGCGCCGGTTTGGGTGATCGAAAACAAGGTGGATCTGCTTGGTTCACATGGTCTCGGAAGGACTGAAGCCGTGCCCGTTCTTTCGAAAACTATGAGTAATAGTTCATTAACCAAGGTTATTAACGAACCGGAAACCATACGAAATACTGAACCTCAGTTCACTAAAAATGAACATAAATCCGGTTCTTTAACGCGTTTCCGGCTTTCCGCTGAGGCCGGCACTGGCGTTGAGCCACTTCTTGCCGCGCTCGCCCGGCAAGTCGCCGAGGCGGTCGGCGATGGTGAGCCGGCGCTGCTGACCCGCGAACGCCATCGCCAGACATTGGGGGTGACCCTGGCCGCCCTCCGTCGGGCCTTGGCGGAGCCCGCCGCCAGCCGCGAAGATCTGATGGCGGAGGAGCTTCGGCTGGCCGCCACCTCGCTTGGGAAGCTGACCGGCCGGATCGACGTGGAGGACGTTCTCGACGTCATCTTCCGCGACTTCTGCATCGGCAAGTAGCTGCTCGCAGACAACCGCCCTTCTCATTCCGAACAAACCCGATGTTTCACGTGAAACAATGGTCTGCTCGGCGAACACCGGCCCGATGTAAGGGGGTGTTTCACGTGAAACATTGCTCGGAAATGCCCATTTGATGCGGGTTTTAACGCGATTTTCACCCTAATCGGGCATGAAAGCGCGGGGCAAATAACTAGAAGATCAAACCGAGGAAACGCTTTGCCTATTTTCGGCAATGCCCGCCGTCATCGCGATCTATTGCCCCCTGCCCCGGAGCCCGCTCCAGAGGCTGCATTTTCCGCTCCGGCCGACGCCGCAAATGCCGCTCCCAATGCGCAGGCCGCGATTCGCGAGACCATCGATCTTCTCGAACAGGATCTAGGCGCGATGATCCAGGACGTCGGCTACGCCGCCGATGTCGTGCGTCAGGGCGCCCGCGCCTCCGCCGAAAGCTTCACCGCGATTCGCGCGCGCACCGCCGAGCTCGCGGTGAAATCACAGGACGCCAAGCGCGACACCCTCGCCTTCGCGCAGGCCACCGAAGAACTCGCGCGCACCTCTGGCGAAATCGGCCGGCGCGTCAATGAAGCCGACGCACTCGCGCAGAATGCCGGACAGGCCAGCGAAGCCGCGGGAAAAAGCGTCGACAATCTGCGCACGTCGTCAAATCAGATCGGCAACGTCGTCAACGTCATCGCCAACGTCGCCAGGCAAACCAATCTGCTCGCATTGAACGCGACAATCGAAGCGGCGCGCGCCGGACAGGCCGGCCGTGGCTTTGCCGTCGTCGCGGCGGAAGTGAAAGCGTTGTCGTTGCAAACGCAGCGCGCGACGGAAGAAATCAAACGCAGCATCGCGTCATTGCAAAGCGATGCCGGCGCTTCGATCGGCGCCGTTCAAAAAATTTCCGATGTCATCGGATCGATCCGTCCGCTGTTCAGCGGCGTGGCGACCGCGGTCTCACAGCAAGCTGCGACGACCAGCGAGCTGTCGCAGAGTGCGGCGGAGACATCGAGATTTGTCGCAGCCGTTGCCGATGGCGCAGCCGACATCGACAGCGCCGCGGCGAACGCGAGTGCGCACGGCGACAACGTCGATCGCTCTGGGCGCGACGTTGCGGAGCTCGCGGAGAAGCTGAAGACGCGATGCATTATCTTCCTGCGGCAGACGGAGATCGGCGATCGCCGGCAGCACGATCGTTTGCCGTGCAATCTCGCGGTGACTCTCGATTGGCGCTCGGGCCCGTTGCACGGCCAGACTTTCGATTTGTCGGAAGGTGGCGTGTTGATGCGCATCGACGATGCGCGCGGTGCCGCCGTCGGCGATGCCGTGCGCGGAGAAATTTCCGGGATCGGTCGTTGCAGCGTACGCGTCGTCAATCATTCGCATCTCGGCTTGCATCTGCAATTCGTCGAGATGGAAGAGGCGACGCGCACCGCGCTGAAAACAAAACTCGATGCGATCCGCGCGGAGAACAAGGAATTCATCGAGCGCGCGATTTCAACTGCGCAAAAAATCTCTGCACTGTTCGAAGATGCCATCGCGCGCGGCGAGATCACGCACGATCAGTTGTTCGACAACGACTACGAACCGATTCCGAACAGCAATCCGATTCAGCATCGCACGCAATTTTTGGATTTCCTCGAACGCGTGCTGCCCGGCATTCAGGAGCCGTTGCTCGCATCCGATCCGCGCATGGTGTTTTGCGCGGCGGTCGATCGCAACGGCTATCTGCCCGTGCACAACAGGATCTACTCGCAGCCGCAGCGGCCGGGCGATCCCGAATGGAATAAAGCGAATTCGCGCAACCGCAGAATTTTCGACGACCGCGCCGGTCTCGCGGCGGGCAGGGTGGTGCGCTCCTATCTGCTGCAAAATTATCCGCGCGACATGGGCAATGGCGTCACAGTGACGATGCAGGAAATCGACGCGCCGATCCGCGTCCACGGCAAGCACTGGGGCGGCCTCCGCACCGCCTACCGGTTTCAGGGCTGAACTGGCTGCTTTGACCGTCGATCCGGGCTTGGCTAAAAGGCCGCCGAACAAGGCCTTTCGATGCAACTGACGTTCGATGTGGTGGTGATTGGCGGCGGCCACGCCGGCTGCGAAGCCGCGGCCGCGGCGGCACGCATGGGCGCCAAAACCGCGCTGGTCACCCACAAATTCGCGACGATCGGCGCGATGTCCTGCAATCCAGCGATCGGCGGCCTCGGCAAAGGTCACCTGGTCCGTGAAATCGACGCGCTCGATGGCCTGATGGGCCGCGTGGCGGATGCCGGTGGCATCCAGTTTCGCGTCCTCAACCGCCGCAAGGGCCCGGCGGTGCGCGGCCCGCGCGCCCAGGCCGACCGCAAGCGCTACGCCGCCGCGATGCAGGCTGCGATTACCGCGCAGCCAAATCTCACCGTGATCGAAGCCGAAGCCGACGATCTCAAGCTCGACGGCAACCGCGTCGTTGGCGTGGTTCTGAAGGATGGCCGCGAAATTTCGACACCCGCCGTCGTGCTCACCACCGGCACGTTTCTGCGCGGCCTCATCCACATCGGCGAAAAGCAAATCTCGGCCGGCCGTTTCGATGAAGCGCCGGCGATCGGATTGTCGGCGACGCTCGAGCGCGCCGGGTTCGCGCTCGGTCGTTTGAAGACGGGAACGCCGCCGCGCATCGATGGTCGCACGATCGACTGGAAGTCGCTCGAGATGCAGCCGGGCGACGAACCGCCCGAGCCGTTCTCGATGCTGACGGCGCGCATCGACACGCCACAGATCGAGTGCGGCATCACGCGCACGACGAACGCAACGCACGAGATCATCCGCGCCAACGTGCATCGCTCGCCGATGTATTCCGGTCAGATTGCGTCGCGCGGCCCGCGCTATTGCCCATCGATCGAAGACAAGATCGTCAAATTCGGTGAGCGCGACGGCCACCAGATTTTTCTGGAGCCGGAAGGTCTCGACGATCACACCGTCTATCCGAACGGCATTTCGACTTCGCTGCCCGAAGACGTGCAGCACGCGCTCGTCGCGACAATTCCGGGACTTGAGCACGCGACGATTTCGCGCCCAGGCTACGCGATCGAATACGATCACGTCGATCCGCGCGAGCTTGAGCCGACGCTCGAAACGAAACGCGTGCGCGGATTGTTTCTCGCCGGGCAGATCAACGGCACCACAGGTTACGAAGAGGCTGCGGCGCAGGGACTTCTTGCTGGCCTCAACGCCGCTACAAAAGCAGGCGAGGGCGCGCCGATTACGTTCGATCGCGCCGATGCGTATCTCGGTGTGATGATCGACGATCTTGTTACGCGCGGTGTCACCGAGCCGTATCGCATGTTCACCTCTCGCGCCGAGTATCGTCTCGCGCTGCGCGCTGACAACGCGGATCAGCGGCTCACGGCGAAAGGCATCGCGCTCGGCTGCGTCGGCGGGGAACGGGCAAAACTGTTCGACGAAAAAATATCCGCGCTCACTGCCGCGCGCGAGTTCTCTAAATCCGTCTCGCTGACGCCGAGCGAAGCGAAACGTCACGGCCTCAAGCTCAATCAAGACGGCCAGCGCCGCACAGCGTTCGAGCTGCTGTCGTATCCGGACATCACCACGCGCGAGCTTGCCGCGATCTGGCCACAGCTCGGCAACCTCGCGCCGAAGATTTCCGAGCAGCTTGAGATCGACGCCAAGTACGACGTCTATCTGTTGCGCCAAGCGGCCGATGTTGAATCGTATCGCCGCGATGAAGCGATCACGTTGGCGGATGATTTCGATTACGCGTCGCTCGCGGGACTCTCGAACGAAGCCAAGCAAAAACTCTCGACGCATCGCCCGCGCACGATCGGGCAGGCGGCGCGCATCGATGGCGTCACGCCGGCGGCGCTCACCCTGCTTGTTGCGCATGTCCGCCGCGGCCGCGGTAAAGCTGCGAAGTCCGCGTGAGCGATCGCGACGAAGCTCTGAAGCTCACGCCGGTTTCCGACGACGCACTGGCGCGGCTCAATAAATTCGCCGCGCTGCTGACCGACTGGCAGCGCCGCATCAATCTCATTGCGCCGTCCACCGTCCCTCACATCTGGACCCGGCACATCGCCGACTCGCTCCAGCTCCTGCCGCACGCCCCCAACGCAAGAATCTGGGTCGACCTCGGCTCCGGCGGTGGCTTCCCTGGCATTCCGCTCGCCTGCGCGCTGGCACAGACCCCCGGCGCTCAGGTCCATCTCGTTGAAAGCAATGGAAAAAAGGCCGCATTCCTGCGCGAAGCCGTGCGCATCACCGGGGCGCCGGCCGTCGTGCATCCGGAAAGGATCGAGAATTTTGGGGACAGTTTCGGGGGCAACGCCGACGTCGTCACCGCCCGCGCGCTCGCCCCGCTAAAGTCGCTGTGTGACCAAGCCTTTCCGTTGCTCGCGAAGGGGGCCATTGGCCTATTCCTCAAGGGCCAAGATGTAGAGGCTGAATTGACCGAAGCCGCTAAATATTGGACTGTTGAGGCCGAGCTGAAGCCGAGCGTAACGAGTCGGGATAGCGTGATTGTCGTCGTTCGGAGCCTAAAACCGATAAAATCGGGCTGAAAAGGCCGGAAAATGAGTGAAATCGACCAAAAAAGCCAAGAAAACGCGGAATCGACCGTCGTCCCGCTGGTGAAGCCGGGTCAGGCTCGCGCCCCGCGCGTCCTGGCGATCGCCAACCAAAAGGGCGGCGTCGGCAAAACGACCACCGCCATCAATCTTGGCACCGCCTTGGCCGCGATCGGCGAAACCGTCCTGATCGTTGACCTCGACCCGCAAGGCAACGCCTCGACCGGCCTGGGCATCGAGCGCCGCGATCGCCGTACCTCGACTTACGACGTGCTGGCCGCCAACCGGCCGATGCGCGAGGCGATCGTGCCGACCGCGGTGCCGCGCCTGCACATTGCTCCTTCGACGATGGACCTGTCTGGCCTCGAACTTGAGATCGGCCAGCAGCGCGACCGCGCCTTCCATCTGCGTAACGCGCTAAATGCACTCAACACCACGGGCGAAGCCTACAGCTACGTGCTGGTCGATTGCCCGCCATCGCTCAATCTGCTCACCGTCAATTCGATGGCGGCGGCCGACGCGATCCTCGTCCCGCTGCAATGCGAGTTCTTCGCGCTCGAAGGCTTGTCGCAACTCCTCAAGACCGTCGATCAGGTGAAGACGACACTCAATCCGAAATTGTCGATCCACGGCATCGTGCTGACGATGTTCGATGCGCGCAACAATCTCGCCAATCAGGTTGTCGCCGACGTGCGGCAGTTCATGGGCCGCAAGGTTTACAACACTGTGATCCCGCGCAACGTGCGCGTCTCGGAGGCGCCGTCTTACGGCAAGCCGGTGCTGGTTTACGATTTGAAGTGCGTCGGAAGCGAAGCCTATTTGCGGCTCGCCACCGAGATCATTCAGCGCGAACGTGAATTGAAGGAAGCAAGTTAAGTGGCGCAAAGTACAGGTGCGGCGATGGCGGAAGAGCGATCGCGTTTAGGCAGGGGACTGGCGGCTCTCATTGGCGACGTTGGCCAGGAGTCGCAAGTCGCGACACAGGACAACAATGTCGCTGGCCGTAAGCCGCGGCGCGCGCCGGTCGAAAATCTCAAAACCAATCCGCGCAATCCGCGCAAGACCTTTACCGAAGCAGAACTTGAAGAACTGTCCGCGTCGGTGCGCGAGCGCGGCATCATTCAGCCGATCGTGGTTCGTGCGTTGCGCGACGACAAATTCGAGATCATCGCCGGCGAACGCCGCTGGCGCGCCGCGCAACGGGCCGGACTGCACGATGTGCCGATTGTCGTCGTCGAGGCGACCGACGCGCAGTCGCTCGAACTCGCGATCATCGAGAACGTGCAGCGCGCCGATCTCAACGCGATTGAAGAAGCGGCCGGTTACCAGGCGTTGATGGATACGTTCAATCACAGCCAGGATGACGTCGCGCAGATCGTCGGCAAGAGCCGCAGCCACGTCGCCAACACGCTGCGCCTTCTGAAATTGCCGGAGCCGGTGAAGGCTTATGTCGCCGCCGGCAAATTGAGCGCCGGTCACGCGCGCATGCTGATCGGTCAGCCGAACCCGGAAGCGATGGCGAACGACATCGTCAATCGCGGTCTCAATGTCCGTCAGGTCGAAGAGATCGCGCGTCAATCGAGCAAGCCGCAAGCGAAGTCCGCCAAAGCGGCGAAAGACGCCGACACTCGCGCGCTCGAAAAGCAATTGTCCGACGCGCTCGGTTACGCCGTGTCGGTCGATCAACGCGGCAAGGGCGGCAGCGTGAAGATCAGCTACCGCACGCTTGAGCAGCTCGACGACATCATTCGGCGTCTCGCCAAACGCTAGAGCGCGCTCCGAAGATCGTGCTCATTAGGCTACTTCAAGAACTCCGGTGAGATCAGGTTCGGCAGGATGAGCGACACCTGCGGCCAGACGATCACCAGTGCGAGCACCATCAGCATTGGCACCAGCATGATGGCAGTGTCCTTGATCGCGTCACGGATGCGGATGCCGGCCACCGTGCAGGCGATCATCAGACATAGGCCGTAAGGCGGCGTCACAAGTCCAAACGCCAGCGACACGATCCCGATCATTGCAAAATGCACCGGGTCCATGTGCACCGCCTTGGCGAGCGGTTCGAGGATCGGAGCGCAGATGATGATTGCAGGGATGGCGTCGAGGAAGCAGCCGACGACCAGAAACACGAACGCGATAAAAAAGCCGGTTGCGGCAAAGCCCATGCCCCACGCGCTGACCCCCGTCAGGATCGCTTCCGGAATCTTGTAGTAGGCGAGCAGCCAGCCGAACGTGCTGGCGGTGCCGACGCAGAACAGCGCGATGCCGGCCAGTTTGCCGGTGTCGAGGAGGGCCGAATAAAGGCCCTTCAGGTCCATCTCGCGGTAGACGATGAGCGATAGTACGGCGGCATAAAGCACGGCAATGCAGGCGGATTCGGTAGCGGTAAACCAGCCGAAAATCTTGCCGCCGATGATGATGCCCGGCGTTGCCAGCGCGGGGATGGCGACCCAGGTTGCGCACAGAAGCTGCCGCCAGGTTTCACGCGGATAGGTCGGATAACCGCGGGCTTTGGCGTAGGCGTGGACGGTCGCCATCTGGGCGAGGCCGATCAGCAGGCCCGGGATGATACCCGCCAGAAACAGCGCGCCGATCGACACCGTAAGGATGCCGCCCCATACGATCATCAGGATCGACGGAGGGATAATGACGGCGAGCACGGCGGACACGGCGGTGATCGCGACCGAGAAGGAGAGGTCGTAACCCTCCTTGGTCTGTGCGTCGATGAAGATCTTCGACTGGCTAGCCGCATCCGCAGTCGACGAGCCGGAAATGCCGGCGAAGAAGATCGACAGCACGACGTTGATCTGCGCGAGTCCGCCAGGGAAGTGCCCGACCATCGCGCGCGACAGTTTCAGCAAGCGGTCGGTGGTGCCGCCGATATTCATCAGGTTGGCTGTTCTTTCCAGCACATTGGGATCCTAAGCTTAGAATTCCACGTGGACAAGTTGTCGCGG
>JADMIO011014730.1_pt1 | contig 48508 bp, 46 predicted proteins | sample 8958161 | NCBI WGS metagenome assembly JADMIO01 (sample SAMN16585339, study PRJNA669376) | soil metagenome | isolation source: Crop rotation soil | place: USA: Cullars Rotation, Alabama | collected 2011
GACAACTTGTCCACGTGGAATTCTAAGCTTAGGATCCCAATGTGCTGGAAAGTCATGGCGTTCATCGAAACGATTGTCGGTCTGTGCTGCCGCCATGCGCGCGCAGTCGTGGCGGCATTCGTGCTGGCCGCAATCGGCGCGGGCGCCTACACCGCGACGCATTTCAATATGGACACGGACAGCGAGAAGCTGATCTCGCCGGAGCTCGATTGGCGTAAGCGCGAGGCCCGGTTCGACAAGCTGTTTCCGCAGCAGAGCAACCTAATTCTCGTCGTCATCGACGGCGCGACGCCGGAGCTTGCCGGTCGCGCGCAGTCTTTGCTGGCGGATAGGTTGAGTGCGCAGAAGTCGCTCTTTCCCATCGTGCGTCAGCCGGGCGGCGGTGACTTCTTCCTGAAGAACGGCTTGCTGTTTTTCTCCCAGGCCGAAGTGAAGAAGACGACGCAGCAGCTGATCGCGGCCCAGCCGTTCCTGGCCGGTCTCGCGGCCGATCCAAGCCTTCGCGGCGTGATGGACAGTCTTTCGACCGCGCTGCTTGGCGTGCAGCACGGTCAGGCACAGCTCGGACAACTCGACAAGCCGATCAAGGCGTTTGGCGATACGCTCGGCGCCGTTGCCGACGGCAAACAGGCGTATCTGTCGTGGTCATCGCTCGTCACAGGAACGACCGACCCGTCGCGATTGCGCAGTTTCATCGAAGTGCAGCCGGCACTCAATTTCGATGCGTTGTCGCCTGGCGCCGCGGCGAGCGATGCGATCCGCGCTGCGGCGCGAGACTTGAAACTTACTCCCGATAACGGTGTGCGCGTTCGTCTCACCGGCCCCGTGCCGCTCGCGGACGAAGAGTTCGCGACGTTGGCCGAGCGCGCCGATCTGATGGGCATCGTCATGTTCCTCGCGGTGACGCTGACATTGTGGTTGGCCGTGCGCTCGTTCCGCATCATCGTATGTATTCTCGCGACGCTATTCACGGGCCTCGCGCTGACGATGGGCATTGGTCTCGCGGTCGTCGGCGTGTTCAACATCATCTCCATCGCGTTCGTGGCCTTGTTCGTGGGCCTCGGCGTCGATTTCGGAATTCAGTACTGCGTGCGTTATCGCGCGGAGCGTCACGTCGCGCGCGATCTCATGCCTGCGCTGGTGCGGGCTGGCCACGGCGTCGGAAAGCCGCTTGCGCTTGCGGCGGCAGCGACAGCAGCCGGATTCTTCTCATTCCTGCCGACGAAATATGTCGGCGTCGCGGAGCTTGGCCTGATCGCTGGTATTGGCATGGTCGTCGCGTTCGTGCTTGCCATCACGATGCTGCCGGCGCTGATGATGATGATCGCACCGCACGGCGAAGCGGAAGAGGTCGGGTTCAAATCGCTCGCGCCTGCGGACGAGCTATTGAAGGAGCGGAGAACACTGGTTCTCGGCATTGCCGCGGTCGCGGGCGTTGCATCGCTCGCGAGCATCCCCTTCGTGCATTTCGATTTCGATCCGCTGCATCTGCGCAGTTCCAGGGTCGAGTCCGTCTCGACCTTGTACGATCTGATGAAGGATCCGCAGACATCGCCGAACACGATCGATGTGCTGGCGCCGTCGCTCGATCAGGCCGATGCGATCGGCGCGCGGTTGTCGAAACTGCCCGAAGTCGGAATGGTCCTGACGCTCAAGAGCTTTGTGCCCGAAGACCAGCCGCCAAAGCTCGCGCTGATCAGCGATGCCTCATTCCTGCTCGACTCTGCGGTCAATCCCTTCGTCGTCAAGCCGGCGCCCAGTGATGCCGAGATCGTGGCCAGCCTGTCCGCAACAGCGAAAGCATTACGCGAGGCCGCCCTCGCGGCGCACTCTCCGGCGGAGAGAGATGCGTTTCGGCTTGCGCGGATTCTCGACAGGCTCGCCCATGCCGACGCTGCTACGCGAGCGCGCGCGACAGCCGCGCTGATCCCCGGCCTTCAGTCGTTGCTCCAGCAGATGCAGATGTCGCTTCAGGCCGCGCCCGTTTCGCTCAAGACGATGCCGGTCGATTTCGTCCGCGACTGGGTCGCGCAAAACGGCACGGCGCGCGTGCAGGTCTTCCCGAAGGACACGAGCGGCAGCGACGCTTCGCTGCGCAAGTTCGGCGCCGCCGTGACCAACATTGTGCCGGACGCGACCGGTGCGCCGCTGTCGATCCGCCAGTCTGGCGACACGATCATGGGTGCGTTCTTACAGGCAGGCCTTTGGGCGTTTATCGCCATCACCATCCTGCTGTTTATCGTTCTTCGCCGCCCGTGGGACGTGTTGTTGACGCTAGTCCCGCTTTTCCTGAGCGGTCTGCTCACGCTTGGCACCTGCGTGCTGATCGGGTTGCAGCTCAATTTCGCCAACGTTATCGCGCTGCCACTGCTGCTCGGCATCGGCGTCGCGTTCGATATCTATTTCGTTGTGGCCTGGCGGGCAGGGGCGCAGAACTTGCTGCAATCGAGCCTGACGCGCGCCGTGATCTTCAGCGCGCTGACGACGGCGTCCGGCTTCGGAACGCTGTGGCTATCAAGTCATCCCGGCACGGCCAGCATGGGCGAGTTGCTGATGATCTCGCTCGGCTGGACCCTGATAACGACGCTGTTCTTCCTGCCGGCCTTGCTGGGTCCGCCACCCGCTACTTCATTAATGCATCGGCCATCGCGTTGAGCTTCTTGGCGAGCGCAGGTGCGCCGCCGGCGGAAAGCGTCGACGCATAATCCGATCGCTTGGTCGCGAGCTGGCTGATCGTCCCATTCAGATAGACGTCGATGATCTTCCACGAACCGTCGGCCTGGCGCATGCGGTAGTTGAACGGAATGGTCTGGCCTCCGGTCACAAGCTTGCTCATCACCACTTTGTCGGTGCCGTGAACCTGCGCCGCAGGATCAACGACAAACTTCTCGCCACCAAAGCTGTCGAAGTTCTTGGCATAGTTCGCGATGGTCATTCGCTCGAACGCGGCGACCAGCGCCTGCTGGTCGCTTGGCGAAATCGACGCCCAGCCCGGTCCGACGACGAGGCTCGTCATCAGCGGCAGATTGTACGCCTGCTCGACCGCAGGCTTCAGCTTGTTGTAACGGCCCTGAACGCCGAGCTGCTTGCCCTGCTTCATGCTGTCCACCAGCGTGTCGTAGAAGCCCTGAACCTGCGCCACCGCTGGATCGGAATCGGCCAAGGCGGGAGTCGAAAATGCCGGAGCGAGCAAAAGTGCCGCGACCAGCGAAAGAGCCCCGAACAGCGCGTTTTTCATCGGATTGCCTCGTTATCGATGCGAATATGGAAACATAACATTTGCGGCGGAATTTCGTTGCAACTCAGGCGTCGCGATCCAGCAGGAACATCGGCAACTCCCTGAGAGGGCTCGCTTCCGGCCCATAGGTTTTGAGCGTGTCGGCGGCGCGATGGGCGAGTTTCTCTGCTTCCGCGCGCGCGCCGTCGATCCCGTAGATCGAGACCAGCGTGGCTTTGCCCTGGTCCTTGTCCTTTCCGACAGCCTTGCCGGTTTTTTCCGCGGTGCTCGTCACATCGAGGAGGTCATCGGTGATCTGGAAGACGAGGCCCATGTCGTGGGCGTAGTCGCGCAGGCGCTGGCGGTCGGCATTGTTCGCTTCACCGAGGATGGGGCCGGCCTCGCAGGAAAACTCGAAAAGCTGACCGGTCTTCAGCCGTTGCAGCAGCATGATTTCATCCGCGCCGAAGTCGCTGACCGCCGCGCGCATGTCGATCATCTGTCCGCCGATCATGCCGTTGCTGCCGGACGCTTCGGCAAGGCGCGTGATCAGCTTCAACCGAACATCGGCGTTCGGATGCGTCGCCGCATCGGCAAGAATCTCGAACGCGATGGTGAGCAGCGCATCGCCGGCGAGCACTGCGGTTGCTTCATCGAATGCCTTGTGCGTCGTGGGACGTCCACGGCGCAGATCGTCGTCGTCCATGCAGGGCAGGTCGTCGTGCACCAGCGAGTATGTGTGCAGCGACTCGATTGCGGCCGCCGCGCGCGCGGCGCGCTCTCGCGCCACGCCGAACATCGCTGCCGAATGCATCACCAGGAACGGACGCAGCCGCTTGCCGCCGGCGAAGATCGCATAGCGCATCGCCTCATGGATGCGCGCGTGCAGGCCATGCGGCTGCGGCAGGACTTTTTCCAATACGACTTCGACAGCCTTCGCCGACTCGGCCATCGCCGCAGTCAGGCCGCTGTGAGACGAAGCCTTTGGTTGCGCCTGTGAAATATCGTTCATGCCGCTTTGCTTAACCCCGCCCCATCGCAATACCCCTACTGATTTTCAGTTTATCATGGGGTTTTCGTGCCGGATCGCGGACCCTCCACTATTGTTTGTTGCGTTGCAATAAAGCCATTGCGGCGCCGGGTGCGTTTCTAGAAAATGTCGGCCGAGGGAACAACAATTTCCGTCCTGGCCTTTGGCCAAACGGGGCGGCCTGGAGCCAGCATGATGCGTGTCGTCTTAGCCCAACCTCGCGGTTTCTGCGCGGGTGTCGTGCGGGCGATCGACATCGTCGAGCGCGCGCTCGAGAAGTACGGCCAGCCCGTCTATGTGCGCCACGAGATCGTGCACAACCGCCATGTCGTCGACGGTTTGAAGAGCAAGGGCGCGCGCTTTGTCGAAGAACTCGACGAGGTACCCGATGGCGCGGTGACCGTGTTCAGCGCGCATGGCGTTCCGCAAACGGTGGTCAACACGGCGAAGTCGCGCGGCCTTCCGGTTCTGGATGCGACGTGCCCGCTGGTGTCGAAGGTCCACAATCAGGGCAAGCGTTATGTGACTCACGGGCGCGAACTCATCCTCATCGGTCATGCCGGCCATCCCGAAGTCGAAGGCACGATGGGCCAGGTCGGCGCACCGGTGACGCTGGTGCAGTCCGATGCCGATGTCGAAGCGTTGACGATCCCCACCGATACCCCGGTTGCCTACATCACGCAGACCACGCTTTCGATCGACGACACCAAGTCGATCATCGCGGCGCTGAAGAAGAAGTTCACGGACATCGTCGGACCCGAGACAACCGACATCTGCTACGCGACACAAAATCGCCAGACTGCCGTGCGCGAATTGGCGAAGGTTGCGGATGTGATTTTGGTGGTCGGCGCGAAGAACTCTTCCAACTCAAACCGTCTGGTCGAAATCGGCCGCGAGGTCGGCATCCCGTCCTATCTGATCGCGGACGGCAGCGAGCTCGATCCGGAATGGGTGCGTGGAAAGAAATCGGTCGGCCTGACTGCTGGCGCATCGGCACCCGAATCGCTTGTCGAGCATGTGATCGGCGCGCTCGCGAAGATCGAGCCGGTGGAAGTGTCGACCATGGACGGCAAGAAAGAGCATATCGAATTCAGGCTCCCTGCCGAGCTTAGGGAATAAGGCGCATGGGTATTCCGCTGAAACAGGCCGCGAAGATCGGCTCCTACGTCGTCAAGCAGCATTTGACGGGCGTGAAGCGTTATCCGCTCGTGCTGATGCTGGAGCCGTTGTTCCGCTGCAACTTGGCTTGCGCGGGCTGCGGCAAGATCGACTATCCGGACGATATCCTGAACCAGCGTCTGTCCTACGACGAGTGTATGCAGGCGATCGATGAGTGCGGCGCGCCCGCGGTGTCGATTGCCGGCGGTGAGCCGCTGCTCCACCGCGACATGCCGAAGATCGTCGAAGGTTTTCTGGCGAAGGACAAGTTCGTCATCCTTTGCACCAATGCGCTGCTGCTGTCGAAGAAGATCGACCAGTACAAGCCGCATCCGAATTTCACCTGGTCGATCCATCTCGACGGCGACAAGGCGATGCACGACCATTCGGTCTGTCTCGACGGCGTCTATGAGAAGGCCATCGACGCGATCAAGCTCGCGAAGTCCAAGGGCTTCCGCACCCAGATCAACTGCACCCTGTTCTCGAACGCCATTCCGGAGCGCGTGGCGCAGTTCTTCGACCTGATGATGGAGATGGGCCTGGACGGCATCACCATCTCGCCGGGCTATGCCTATGAGCGCGCGCCCGATCAGGAGAGCTTCCTGAACCGCGAGCGCACCAAGAACCTATTCCGCGATATCCTTTCGCGCGGCAACGGCGGCAAGAACTGGGAGTTCACACAGTCGGCGCTGTTCCTCGATTTCCTTGCCGGCAACCAGACTTACGAATGCACGCCGTGGTCGATGCCGCTGCGCTGCGTGTTCGGCTGGCAGAAGCCCTGTTACCTGCTCGGCGAAGGTTACGTGAAGACCTTCAAGGAGCTCATGGAAGACACCGAGTGGGACAAGTACGGCGTCGGCAAATACGAGAAGTGCCAGGACTGCATGGTCCATTGTGGTTTTGAAGGCACTGCCGTCATCGACTCCATCAAGCACCCGACGAAGCTGATCCCGCTTGCGATGCGCGGCGTAAAGACCGAAGGGCCGTTCGCCAAGGACATCGACACGTCGAAACAGCGGCCGGCAGAATTCGTGTTCTCAAAGCACGTCGAGATGAAGCAGGCGGAAATCCACGCCGCCAAGGCTGCGCGAAATGCGCCGCGCGTCGAAGCGGCCGAATAACGCGCGCGTTCGCCTTTCCCGCCAGACAAAAAAAGAGCCGGTCTTTGGACCGGCTCTTTTCGTTTCGGCAGTTTGGAAGCGCTAGCTGCGCGTGACCTTCACGACGTAGCTGTTGCCCTTCTGTTTTTTGACCTCGACCGAGAAGTGATGGGCATTGTCGGTGTAGGTCTGGCCGGGCAGGAACTGCGCGTTGCCGAGCGCATAGTTGGGCCACGTCCGGCCGCCCGAGTTACAGGCGCCGCTGTCGTAGTCGCCCGGCGTTGCATCGATCGGCACCGAGAAGCCGCTCTGGTTGTTGAAGTAGCAGCCGCCGCCGATCGAACCGCGATTGAGCTTGAAGTCCTGGATGATCACACCGTCGCCGGTTAGGCCGTTTTCGTACATCTTGCCACCGATGCGCGCCTCCACGGTGACGAAATGCGCGCTGTTGCCGGAGCACGCTTCGCCCGCGAGGCAGATCTTGATCAGCTTCGTCTTGTCGCCGAGCGGCAATGCATTGGCTTCGAGCGTGACTTTGGTCGTTCCCGGTGTGGTGTCGATCACCGCCACGTTCGCTTCAGGTGTCCAACCCAGATAGTCCTTGTGCGCCGCGATGTAGCCGTCGCCAGGCTCGGTGCAGATGACATTGCGATTGGCATTGTCGTTCGCAGAGAAATATGTCGCGCACACCACGGACTGCGCCGACTGGCGCTTGCTCATGATGTCCCATGGACTGTCATAGGCGTAGTACGTCCAACCCGAGTGCGGCAGGCCGATGGAGTGACCGAACTCGTGGCTGTACGTGCCCGCTTCCTGGCCCCAGGGCGGCTCCCACGTGGCGCCGAACGACTTGCCCTGGAACGAGGTGCCGCCGCCCCAGGCGCAGCAATCCAGATCGTTGTTCAGCACGAAGTTGATGTTGTCGTACTGCTTGAGATCAATGCCCGCGTTCACTGTCAGCGCGAATGCGTCGTTCGACAATGCGTTCAGGTTGGCGCAGGACGTATCCCATCCGCAGTTGGCATAGTGCGCTTTGTTGAAGGGGAGCTGCATCCAGTCGGACACATCGCCCTGCCATTGCAGATTGTGCCACGACGTCTTGTCGAAGAAGCCGTTGACCGTTGCCGGAATCTTCAGATCGTCGTTGCCCTTCTTCGGATTTGTGAGATTGAGATACCAGTTCTTCGCATGCGGCTCCTGCGCGTCGTCCTTGAACTTCAGCAGCAGAAAGATCACGCGCCGTGTTTCCGTCGCGTGCCGCACCGGTCCGTTCGATACCGAGATGTGGTCGGCCTGGATCGCGGACTGGCCGCTCACGTCGGTGATGCGCTTGCCATCGATCGTGACGTGTTTGCCGAACGCGGTCATCGCACGGCCCTGATCGGCGGGGCTGACGAGCAGCTTGTATGTCTTGCCGTCGGGCAGGGTGACATTGAAGCGGACTTCGCCGCCCGTGCCACCGGGACGCGGATCGCCCCACTGGGCGTTGAGCGTGCCGTCGAAGCGGTCGGCGAACGCGGCAGTCGTGCCGAGCGCTGCCCACCCAGCCGCCAATGCGATCAACCATTTCGATGTGCGCATGTGGTTCTCCCCAATCTGATAATGAGAACCGTTATCATAAAACGGATGTTGCGGCCAGCAACCAGAGGGCGACATTTCCTAGCCGGGAAAGCCCAGCCCGGGACCAAGAACGTCGCGGCAGCGGACCAGCGCGACGAAGGCTTTTTCCGATTCCCGGCTGGTGCGCATGAGCGCCGGGATTTGCGCCGGCCGGAACGCAATCGAACGCAACACGCGTCCGAGCGCGATGCCGCCGTTGGGCTTCATCGCCGCCAGCGCCGCGGGCGGCAGGGTGTGGTCCGCGCGATCGGAGATCACGCGCAGCGCCGCAAACGGCAATCCGCTCTCCTTCGCGATGACAGCAGCGATATGCGATTCCATATCCGCGGCATCCGCGCCGGTCTCTTTGAACAACGCCGCCTTCTCCTCAACGGTCGCCGCGATACGGTCGACGCCGGCAATGGGCGCGACGCGCGGATCGGGCAGGGCACGGCGCAGTCGCGCGGTCCAGCCATTGTCGGTGTCATAGCGCGTGCCTTTGGCGATGACGGTGGAAGCTATGATGCAATCGCCGGCTTCAAGTTGCGGCGATAGCGCACCGGCGATGCCGATGCTGATGATCCCGCGCACGCGATTGTCGAGCGCACCCTGTATGCGTTGGCGCAGGATGCCGCTGTTGCCCGCGATCACAGGGATAACCTGCGGGCCAGCGACGATCGCTGCTTCGCGCTTCAGTCCAACGATGGCGAGAACGGTCACAGTCCGTGCGCCACACTGCGCGAGTTGCCGCTCTTGAGATTACGGTAGCGCGCGACCGCCCAGAGCGGGAAGAACTTCGCATAGCCATGGTAGCGCAGATAAAACACGCGCGGGAATCCGCCGCCGGTGTAAGTGTCCTCTGGCCAGAGGCCGTTCGCCTGTTGCGCGCCTTGCAGATAGCGGATGCCGCGCGCGGTGGCGGGATGATCGACCTCGCCAGCTGCCATCAGGCCCATCAGTGCCCACGCGGTTTGTGATGCCGCAGACGGCGCGCGTTCATAGCCTTTGTAGTCGAGCTTATAGCTGTCGCAGCTCTCGCCCCAGCCGCCGTCTTCGTTCTGGATGGAGACGAGCCATTCGGCCGCGCGCTTGATCATCGGCTCATCAGGCGGACGTCCAACCGCGTTCAATCCCGCGAGCGCCGACCAGGTGCCATAGATGTAGTTCACGCCCCAGCGGCCGAACCAGCTTCCATCTTTGAGTTGCGAGTTGCGCAGGAAGTCCACGCCGGCCTTCACATAGGGATCGCCTTTGCCCGCACCCAACTGCATCAGCAATCCGATGCAGCGTCCCGTCACGTCGTCGGTCGGCGGATCGAGCAGCGCGCCGTGATCGGCGAAGGGAATGTTGTTCAGATAGTAGTAGACATTGTCGGCGTCGAACGCGCCCCAGCCGCCATTTTTGCTTTGCAGTCCTTCGACCCATTCGCGGCCACGCGAAATCGCTTCGGCGTAACGTGGCGCGTCGAAGCGGTGCAGCGCCATCGCGACCACCGCGGTGTCGTCCAGATCGGGGTAATAGTTGTTCCAGTACTGGAACGCCCAGCCGCCGGGGCGAACGTTGGGACGCTCCTCGGCCCAGTCGCCTTTGACGTCGAGCACCTGGCGGCCTCTCAGCCATTCGAGCGCGCGCGAAATCTCCGCGTCGCAATCCTTCGCTTCCATCAGCGCGTGGCACATCAGCGCCGTGTCCCAGATCGGCGAGACGCAGGGCTGGCAATAGGCTTCGTCGTCCTTGACGACCAGCAGCTTCTCGACCGACAGCCGTGCGATGGAGCGATCGGGATGATCCGGCGCGTAACCCATCGTGTCGAACATCATCACGCTGTTGGCCATGGCGGGATAGATCGCGCCGAGACCGTCCTCGCCGTTCAGCCGCTCCGTCGTCCACGAAACGCATCTGTCGATCGCGCGCTGGCGCAATCGTTTCGGCCACAGCGGTTCGATCCTCTTCAGCACCCAATCGAGTGCGCCAAAGAACGCGGACCAGAACGCGCTTTGATGCGGCGCGCGCTTCGACGCCGCGGTGCCGCCGGGTACGAACAACTCCGGCACATGGATGCCGCGCGGATTGCGTGCAACCGGCTTCTTCGCCGCCAGCACCAGCAGCGGCACGATCACCGTGCGCGCCCAATACGACATTTTCGACAGATGGATCGGGAACCAGCGCGGCAGCAGGATCAACTCCACCGGCACCGTCGGCACATTCATCCACGACGTCTCGCCATAGAGCGCAAGCAGGATGCGTGTGAACACATTGGTCTTCAGCGCGCCGCCGCGCGACAGGATCGCTTCGCGCGCGCGCACCATGTGCGGCGCATTGATGTCGTCGCCGATCATCTTCAGCGCGAAATACGCCTTCACCGTCGCGCTGATATCGAATGCGCCGCCGTGATAGAGCGCCCAGCCGCCGTGATCGGCCTGGATGCGGCGCAGATAGACACCGATCTTGCGTTCGAGTTCGAGGTTGGGCGTCTCCGCCAGATGATGGACCAGCAGCACATATTCCGACGGGATCGTCGCGTCGGCCTCAAGTTCGAACACCCAATGGCCGTCGTCGCGCTGACGGTCGAGCAGCGCCTTGGTCGCGCCGCGGATCGTCGCTTCGACCGACGCCCAGTTGTTCTCTTCGATGCTGATCTGGTTCATCGCCGCCATTATACGGCGGCGCGCGCGAGCGCCAACTCCGCCGCTTTGTGGCCGGACCTGACGGCACCTTCGATGGTCGCGGGCAGCCCTGTCGCGGTCCAGTCGCCGGCGAGGAACAGGTTGGACCATTGGGTCCTCGCGGGCGCGCGTTTGGCCGCCTGTTCCGGCGTCGCAGCGAACGTCGCGCGGCGTTCCTTCACGATCTGCCATTCGGGCATCGGTACGGAGATGCTTAATGCGGTGGCGACATCCTTCCAGATCAGCGCGATGAGTGCGTCGCGGTCCATATCGACCAGACGGTCCGCGCCGCTGATGGTGGTGGAGATGCGGTCGGGGAAGGAGAATATCCATTCCGCCGTGCCGCCGATGACACCGAGCATCAACGGCGCGTCTTTGGGCGCGGGCATCTTGAAATGCGCGTTGACGATGGAGCGGAAATCGTCCGGCGCATTGATCTGCGGCAACAATTCCTTCGCCACCCAAGGCGGCACAGCAAGGACAACGGTGTCGTTGCCTGTCAGCGGAATCGTGTTGTCGGGGAATTCGAGCGCGACCGCCTGTGTATCGCCCATCACAATGCGGCGCAGGCGTTGTCCAAGCTGCACGCTGGTGCGGCGGTCGGCGAGATAACGCTGCGCCGGCTCGACGAACGCGGCGGCGAGTGTCGGATGCGCAATGCGTGGGCGATAGGCACGGCCGCCTTTCGCCAAGGTCTCACGGATCACGGCACCGGCGAGCGCGGCCGATGCCGTTTCGGGTTCCGTGTTCAGCGCCGCGAGAAGGAACGGCTTCATCAACCGCTCCCACAACGGCCCTTCGCAACGGATCACGTCGCAGATGCGTTTCGGTTCTTTCGCGAACATCAATCCGGCGAGGCCGGCGTAGTCGAAAAATGTCGTGTCCGGCACGCGGCGCGATTTCATCAGCGCCCAGTACGGCACCGGCCCTTCGTTGGGCGTGATGGTCCAATGCTTGCCGCTCTGCACGTCGGTGAAATCGAAGCGCGCTTTGTCCGGTCCCGCGAGGTGCGTGCGCGCCTTGATGCGCAGCAGATAATCCATCGTCGCGTGATTGCCCGACAGCACCAGATGATTGCCGTTGTCGATCGTCTGGCCGAGCACGGGATCGACATAGGAGCGGCAGCGCCCGCCCGCCTGCGGCGCGCCTTCATAGACTTCGACGCGCGCGCCTTTCTCGGCAAGCGCTATGGCACAGGAGAGCCCGGCGAGACCCGCGCCGATCACATGAAAGCGTTTGCCGTTCATCCGAACAGCCCGTTGCGCAGGACCAGCATCGCGAGCTGTGCTTTCGGAAGGCTCACGCGCGTGCGCGGCGCATCCCAGCCCTGCGTCTCCATCGCCTTAAGGATCTCGGCATAGACCGCGCCCATCAGGCGCGGCGCGCGCAGGTTGCCTTTCGGCCTGTCGGGCATCCTCTTGCGGTCGCGCTCGTCGCGCATCACCGCATTGGCGCGCTCGTAATGGTGATGCGCAAGCCGTGCGCATTCCCGGCACGCCGCATCGATCATCGGATGCGCGAGAATGGACTTCGGGTCGGTGATCGCAACGCGCGCCGCTTCCAAGTGTTCGCGCGCAAGGTAAAGGCGGCCGATCCCGGCATCCTCATCCAGATCGCGCAGGATGTTGGTGAGCTGCAATGCGCGGCCGAGATGATGCGCGAGCTTGAATCCCGCTTCGTCGTTCATCCCGAACACCTTGATCGACAGGCGCCCCACCGCGCTCGCCACGCGGTCGCAATAGAGATCGAGCATGATCAGATCGGGCGCGACGATATCTTCGTGCACGTCCATCTCCATGCCGTCGATGATGGCGAGGAAATCCACGCGGCGCAGGCCATAACGCTTCACCGCATCTTTCAGGAACGCGGTCTTCAGCGGCACGCCGCCGTCATAGAGCACGTCGAGATCGCGGCGCCATTCGGCGAGCTGCGCGAAGCGTTCCTCTCGCGTGCCGATGCCGTCATCGGCGATGTCGTCGACCATGCGGCAGAAGGCGTAGATCGCGAACATCGCCTCGCGCTCGGCGCGCGGCATCAGTTTCATCGCGGAATAGAACGAACTGCCGCGTGCTTTCGCCTCGACGGCTTCGATTTCTTTGGCGGTCATGTGCGGCGGCGTCCCAAGAACCCTAAGAACGCCCGGAAGGCGAGTGGCATCAGTTCCAATTTGCGATGATGCACGCGCTCCGACAAGGGGTCGCGATGCTGCAGGCGGCGGTTCAGATCCTCGGCGAAGGTCTGGATCATGCTGACCTCCAGCGCCAGGCGGCGGTCTTTGATCCGGCCCGCGAAGGGTTTGGCTTTGGCAAGCAATCCGTCGGTGCGTTTTGCCAGCGAAGCGATAGCATTGAGCAATTCGGGCGTCGCGTGAGAACGGCCCAACGCTTCGGTGTCGGTGAACATAGCCTCTGGAATGTAGACGCGTTTGAGCGACCGGTAATCCTTCCCGCAATCCTGCAGATGGTTGATCACTTGTAACGCGGCGCAGAGCGCATCCGACAACGGCCAGGTGTCGCGCGACTCGCCATGCACATCGAGCACGAAACGGCCGACGGGCATCGCCGAATAGCGGCAATAATCCATCAGCTCGTCCCAGTTCGCATAGCGCAGTTTGGTTACGTCGCGGCGGAACGCCTCGAGCAGCAGCATCGCGTGCTGTTCGCTGAGGTTATGCTCCTTCAATACGCGGCGTAGCGCGAACGACTCCGGCGCGCTGTCGAGTTCGCCAAGGAGCGTGCGCTCCATCTCGTCGAGCAGGCGGAGCTTTTCTTCCGGCGTCGCGGTCTCGTGATCGGAGACATCATCGGCGGCGCGCGCGAAACGGTAGAAGGCGAGGATTGGCGGGCGATGCGCAGGCTTGATCAGCCACGATGCGACGGGAAAGTTCTCGTCCTTGTGGCCCTTGCCGGAAGCGAGATCGGACGCGCTCATGCCTTCCCCATCGCCTGCGCGCGTCCCTTCCACATGCCGCCGCGTCCGCGCCAGTGCTGGATCGCGGAATCGAGCGTGAACAGCCCATAAAGCGCACCGATCAGCGGCATCGCAAGTCCGATGACGGGCGACAGGCGATAGAACCGCAGCATCGGCGCAAACGCGATCAGCATAGCGGCCCATGTGGTGATGCCCGCGAGTTGCGCCGCGCCGTGACCGAAGATCGCGATGAACGGTGCCGCAACATAGACGAGGATCATGCCGATCACGGTGCCTGTGAGCTGCAACGGCGAATAACCGAGCTGTGCATAGGCGGAGCGCGACACCATTTTACGAATATCGCCAAAACTGTAAGGTCTAACGCTGACGCTGCGATCGGTGAGGCCGAGCCACACCGGCCCCTGCGCTTTCATGATCCGCCCCATCGCGCAGTCGTCGATGATCTCGCTTTTGATGGCGTCGATGCCGCCCGCTTTTTCGAGTGCCTCGCGTTTGATCAGCATGCAGCCGCCGGCTGCCGCGGCGGTCTTGTTCTTCGCATCGTTCACCCACGCGAACGGATAGAGCATGTCGAAAAAGAACACGAAGGCCGGAATCAGCAATCGCTCGGCCGCGTTGCCACAATGCAGCTTTGCCATCAGCGTGGTCAGCACCAGCTTGTCCGCTTCCGCGCGCGCGATGAGTTTCGAAAGATTGTTGTTCGTGTGCGCGATATCGGCATCGGTGAGCCAGAGATAGTCCGGCGATCCCGCTGTGGTCACGCCCTGCTTCACGGCCCAAAGCTTCCCTGTCCAGCCGGCGGGCCGCGGCGCGCCTGTCATTACCGTGAGTCTGTCGTTGTTCAAGTCGCGCGCGACGGCGGCGGTATCGTCGCTGCTCTGATCGTCCACGAGAATTATTTTGAACGACCCTTTGTAATCCTGCGCCACCACACTGCCGAGTGTGCGTGCGATGACATCGGCTTCGTCGCGCGCGGGAACGACGGCGACGACGCTTGGCCAAGCCGCCGGTAGCGGCGCATCGCGATCATCGCGCTCGCGCGTCATCCAGAACATGCCGCGTCCGAACAGCAGATAGAGCCACGCGAGCAGCGGAACAAAGCAGAACAGCCAGATCATTTCAGATAACCGGCCTGTCGGAACCACTCGAGCGCGTCACGCAAAGCTTCGCGATAAGGCCGCGCGGTGTAACCGAGGTCGCGCTCCGCCTTCGCCGACGAAAAGAACATTTGGTACTTCGACATATTCAGCGCATCGACGGTGACGAACGGCTCCTTGCCGGTCAGCGACGCGAACGCTTCGGCCGCATAGGCGAGTGGGTAGAGCGGGCCGCGCGGCAGATTGATGCGCGGCGGCTTGCGATTCGACAGTTCTGCGATGACCGCCAGCATCTGCGCCAAGGTCGCGTCCTGACCGCCGAGAATATAGCGCTCACCGATCTTGCCCTTGTCGAGTGCGAGCAGGTGGCCGTCGGCCACGTCATCGACATGCACGAGGTTGAGGCCGGTATCGACATAGGCGGGCATGCGTCCGGTTGCGGCCTCGACCAAGATGCGCCCTGTCGGCGTCGGTTTCACGTCGCGCGGCCCGATGGGAGTCGATGGGCTCACGATGGTCGCGGGCAGCGCGTGCTCCGCGATCATCGCCTCCACCACGCGTTCGGCCACGACCTTGCTGCGCTTGTAGGCGCCGACGGCGGTCTGTTCGCTATGGCGCGAGTCTTCGCCGACGGATTGTCCGGCGATGGGCTTCAGCGTCGCGACGCTGGAGGTGTAGACGATTTTCTCGACGCCTTCGGCGAGCGCCGCGTCCATCACGTTGCGCGTGCCTTCGCGGTTGTTGCGGACGATCTCCTCGGGATCGCGGGCCCACAGACGGTAATCGGCGGCGACGTGGAAGAGGTAGCGCGCGCCTTTCATGGCTTGCCCCATCGACGCAGCGTCCATCATGTCACCTTCGACCGGTTCGGCATCGAGACCGGCGAGGTTGGTCTTCGGACTCGTCTTGCGCATCAGCACGCGGACGCGATGGCCGTGCTCTGCGAGTTTGCGGGCAACCGCGGAGCCGACAAAGCCCGATGCGCCGGTGACGAGCGCGGCATCGCTCATGGCTTCGGCGCCGCCAGTGCGCGACGTCCTTCTATCCCTTGCCACGCGAGCAACACCGGCACGCCGATGACGATCTCGCGTGCGCGTTTCAGCAGTGAGACGGCAAGGCCCATTTCCGTGGGCAATCCGAACAACGGCAGCAATAGCGCGTAACCCGCCTCCTGCACGCCGAGCGCGCCGGGTACGACGACCGCGGCGCTGCGCAGTGCGCAGAGGATGCTTTCGATCGCGATGGCGCCTGCGATATCGATGCTTCCGCCGATCAGGCGAATCGCGAGCCAGGTCGCGATGCCGCTGGCAACCCAACCAATCAGATGGATGAACGACGACGCGGCGAGACGTGAAGGGCTTTCATAGAGCGCTTCAAGTTCTCGGCCGAACGCCTGCGTGTGCTGCTCGGCGGCCGGGAGCAAACGCGTCGCCAAAGACGTCGCAAGACCAACGCCACGCCGCTGCAAGACGATGAACGCGATGCTGCCCGCGATCACGAACGCGACGCCCGCCAATGTCGCCGCGGGCAAACCGCCCGCATGAACGCCGAAACGCGCCGCAAAGATAGCGATGCCGAGCACGATGAACGCGATCTGCGCCATCATCTCGGTCGTGAGATCGACGGTCGAGGACGCGAACGCCGCGGGCGTCGAATATCCGTTCAGCACCAAAGTGCGTGCGCCGATCAGGATGCCGCCGAACTGCGAGAACGGCAGAACCTCACCCGCGGAGTCGCGCACCATGCGCGACCAGATGAAGGTCGCGATGCGGCCGTGCGGGATCAGCGCGCACCACGCGGCGCCCAGCACCGCGAATAGCGCGAGCTGAAACGCACAGAGAATGGCGAACCCGCCCCAGCCGACCGACGCCACTGCACCAAGTACGGACGCAAATCCGATGTGAAACACCAGCCACGCGGCAAGCGCGAGGCCGGCAAGCGCGGCGAGGATGACGCCGAGCTTCATGTGAGTCTCAGTTGGGAACGAAGCGGCGGATCTGCCGGATCATGAAGGGCACGAAGCGCGGACGCTTCAGCCGCTTGTCATAGATGCCCAGGCGGCGGTCGTTCTCGGACAGGCACGTTTCCATCAGCTTGCCGACGCTAATGCCGTCGCCGAGATGATCCGCGCCGTTGAGCGTGAAGTTGTTGTCCTGCTCGCCGTTCCCGACATCCTGCGCGATGCCGATGCGCTCCCAGATGAGGAACGCCCACACCGCGAGCACCTTGGCTTCGAAATATGGCCGTCGCCACCACGGCATGTTGCGGCGCCACCACGCGACCCAGTTCACGAAGAACAGGATGTGGCGGCCTTCTTCATGCACGACGGGCTCGAACGTATCGACGAGTTCTTCGGGGAAAAATCCGGAACGCTTCGCGGTTTCGAACAGGCCAAACGCGAAGAACGAGTCGATGCACTCGCTGTAACCCGTGACCATGAACGCCCATTCCGGATCGCGCGGGCGCTCATACACCGGCTCCGGCGCGAGCTTGATGCCGTACGCCTCAACAAGGTTCGAAAGCACGTGACGATGACGGCGCTCTTCATAGCCGTTGAGTTCGACGGCCTTGCGCAGCAGCGGATCGGCGATGCCTTCGGCATATGTGCAGACGTTTAGACCCGCGCGGTTCTCGGTCTGGACCGCGATGTCCCAGATCGGCAGCGCGGTGATGCGGTCCTGCGCTTCCTTGTCGAGCTTCGGCCAGTCGATGACCGCCGGCTTGTAGGGATCGAACGTGTCGAGCAGCGTGCGGCAGAACAGGATCTTGTGCGCCTCGCTGCCATAGCGGATCGGGCCGTTGCCGGGGGTAAGCCGGGCATCGACGGCGATATCGGGCATGGCGAGGGCAGGGCTGCTCACGGGAACTCCTTGGGCCTAGTTTAGCGCGTCAGTGTGCGGCTGCGAAATCCGCAAAACCGCCGCACGTAATGCCGGAAGATTTAATGATTTCAACGTTTTGCGGCGCGGTCAGTGCCGCCAGTTCCTCCGGATAGCGGTAGCCGCTGGCCGAACCCGGATACGGCCCGGTCGCGGGGTGCATGTAGATCTCGCTCAGGCCTTCGGGCAGCGCGGTGAGGATCGAACCCAACCGCTCCGTCGTCATCGCGCCCGACCATTTCAGACCATAGACCCGATCGGCAACACGCATGCCTTTCGCGCGATAGGAGCGGCGCAGGTGTTGCGCGAAGGGATTGTTTGTCTCGAATGGCACGCGCGCGGCATTCATGCCGTAGCGTTTGCCGATCTTGAACATCATCGCCGCGATGGTCGGATGCATGTGGAAGTGCTTGTGCGTGTTGACGTGATCGAGCGCGAGGCCGGTCGCGGCGAACGCCCTGAACTGCGCTTCGATCTCGGCGGCGAGTTGTCTGCGCACGTTGGGCAGAAAAAACATCGCTGCGCCCGCGCGCGCCATGTCGCTGCGAAACATGCCGTCGCCATCGACAAGGCCGGGAATCTCCGCCGCTGGAAGAGTCGGGCGATCATCGACCAGAGTCAGATGCAATCCCACGCGCAGATTGGGCAATCGCCGCGCACGCGCGATGGCGTCTTTCGCCGCCGGCGCGCTCACCATCAGACTTACGGCGGTGAGGATGCCGTCGCGATGCGCCTGTTCGACCGCGTCGTTGACTTCCTTCGCGGCGCCGAAATCGTCGGCGGTGACGACAAGCCGCTTCAAGAGACGATCATGTCTTCCCGGTGGCGGAGGAAGTGGAAGAACTCCACGCCTTCGCGCAGTCGGCGCACCAGCATGTCGCGCGAGGTCAGCATCTCGCCGACGATCTCCGCGATCTTCGACGGACGGAAGTAGAACTTCTTGTAGAACTCTTCCACCGACTCGAAGATTTCGGTGTGACCGAGATGCGGATAGTTGAGCGGCGCGATCTGCGTGCCGTCATCGGTCAGAAGATCGACATCCGATGCGAACCAGCCGTTCTCCTTCGCCTGCTTGTACAGGAAGGTGCCGGGATACGGCGCAGCCAGCGAAACCTGCAACGTGCGCGGATTCACCTCTTTCGCGAAAGCGAGCGTTTCCTGGATCGTTTCGCGCGTCTCGCCGGGCAGGCCGAGAATGAACGTGCCGTGCACGATGATGCCGAGGTCGTGGCAATCCTTCGAGAACCGCTTGGCGACGTCGACCAAGAGGCCCTTCTTGATGTTGTGCAGGATTTTCTGGTTGCCGGATTCGTAACCGACGAGCAGAAGGCGTAAACCGCCGGCCTTCATCACTTCCAGCGTCTTGCGCGGCACATTGGCCTTGGCATTGCACGACCATGTGACACCCAGCGGTCCGAGCGCGCGGGCGAGTTCTTCGACGCGGGCGTGATCGTCGGTCAACGTGTCGTCGTCGAAGAAGATTTCCTTCACCTGCGGGAAATTCTCTTTGACATACTTCACGTCTTCCACGACGCGCGCGATCGACTGGTAGCGATATTTGTGTCCGCCGATCGTCTGCGGCCACAGGCAGAACGTGCAGCGCGATTTGCAGCCGCGGCCCGTGTACCAGCTCATGTACGGGTGTTTCAGATAACCGCCGAAATACTTCGAGACATCGAGCTGTTTGTAGAGGGGAAGCACGGACGGAAGCTTGTCCATATCCATCAGGATTTCGCGTTCCGGATTGTGGACGATGGTGCCCGACGCATCGCGGTAGGAGAGGCCCTTGATGGTCTCCCACGGCGCGCCTTCAGCCAATTCCTTGACGGTGAACTCGTATTCGTTGCGGCAGACGAAATCGATATCGGGGCAGGCCTTCATCGACTCTTCCGGCTCGACCGCCACCTTGGCGCCGATGAAGCCCATCTTCACGGTGGGATTCAGCTTGCGGATCAGGCCCGCGGTCTTCACGTCGGACTTGAACGAGGGCGTCGAGGTATGGATGACGATGAAGTCGTGCGACTTCACGTCTTCCTCGATGTCCTTAAACGAGATGTTGTGCGGCGGCGCGTCGATGAGCTTGGAGCCCGGCACCATCGCCGCGGCCTGCGCCAGCCATGTCGGAAACCAGAACGACTTCACCTCGCGCTTCATCTGATAGCGCGCGCCTGCGCCGCCGTCATAGCCGTCGAAAGAGGGAGCCTGGAGAAAAAGTGCACGCATACGTCTCAAGTCCTTACTGATGCGAAAGAACGCCGTCGGCCGCGACCAGAAATCTTGTGCCCCGCCAGTGGATGTTCCCGCCGAACAAGGACCCTAAGAAAATCACGAAGGACAGCATGTCCCGCGCCGGCAAAAGCCACGCGGGGCCCGCGCTTGTACCAAGAACCCGGTCCATACGCCACTTCACCAAGAACCGCGACAGAAGCGCTGTTCCCAGCACGGTCGCGCTGACGATTGTTAGGCCGTTCAGCGCCATCGCGATCAACGCGAGCGGCAGCGCATGGGTCACGATTGTGCCGAAATGGCCGCCGGTGTTGAGCAGGCGCACCGTACGCGCCCAGCGCAGTTCGTGATCGAACAGATCGCGGCGGCTTTGCTCGGCGCAGGTGTGTGCGACGACGACGGGCGCCAAGGTCATACTGTGACCCTGCGCGCGCACCGCACGGCCGATTTCGTAGTCGTCGGCGAGAAGATTGGCGAACGCTTGCATGCCGCCGATGCGGCGCAGGAGATCCTTGTGAAGCGCGATGGTCGACCCGAAGCAGGGCGCGGCGAGACCGAGCGTCGTGCCGAACAGCGCATTCGGGATGAACTGATAATTGATGCCCATCGCCACAAACCGCGACCAGATGCTTTTCAGCGGCGCGCCGGAATAGACGCATGTCACCGCGCCGCCGCGCGCCTGCGCGAGAGAATTTGTGATGGCAGTGAGATAATTCGGCGCCACTGCGATGTCGCTGTCGCTCATCACCAGCACATCGTACTTCGCGCGCTCGACCAGATTGATGAGGTTCGAGACTTTGCGGTTGGTGCCGTAAAGCCGCGTGTCGATCACCAGCTCGATATCGAGCCCTGGATACGAGCGTTTCAATCCTTCGACGATCTTGATCGCGGGATCGAGCGGGTCCTGCACGCCGAACACGATCTGAATCGGCGCCGCATAATTCTGCCAGCAGAAACTTTCGAGATTTTCACGAAGACGCGGTTCGTCGAGATGCAACGGCTTCAGCAATGTCACCGGCGGATACTTCGTCACCGGTTCCGGATGCGAAACCTTGAACCGGCCGGCAAGACACACAGCCGCCACCGCGTACCCGGCGCTGATCAGCGCCAATACGGTTGCGGCCAGTCCGGCCCAATGTGCCAGGTCGTGCATTTGTTCCCCCTGCGCCGTCCTCGGGAAACGGCCGGTTGGATCATGGCATCTAAGCGCCCGGCGTGCACCCGGCAAGCCCACCCTTGGTATACGGCTTTGCAATAGCTTGGGTTTCACCGCCTGCGACACTTATGTTTACGCTGGCCGGTGTGAAATTCTTGCAAGACCATAGGGTCAGGCGGGTCATTTGGCGTGCTGCTTGCGCCACTCAGGCGTTACATAGCCTCATATGCAAATCAGCGAATTTTTCGAAACGGGACAGGCATGAGCGGCAAGAAGGCTTTTGTGATTTTCGGCGCGACCGGCGATCTGGCGCGCACCATGTTGTTTCCCTCACTGTATTTCCTCGATGCCGATGGTTTGCTGCCCAAGGATCTCGTGATCGTCGGTAGCGGACGTTCTGCCATCGAGCACGGCACCTTCGTCGAACAACTGCACAAGTCCGTGGCCGAACGTGTCGGCGAGAAATTCTCGGAAGCGGCGTGGTCGCGGTTTGCCAAGCGCGTGTCCTATGTCTCCGGGGATGCGACGAAGGACGACGTCTACAAGGCGATCGCCGGCAAGGTTCAGGGCATGGACGAGATCGTGTTCTATCTTGCCGTCTCGCCCGATTTCTTCGGCGCCATCGCGCAGCATCTGAAAGCCGCGGGTCTCGCGGAAACCAACGCACGCATTGCGGTGGAGAAGCCGCTCGGTCACGACCTGAAGTCCTGTCTCGAGATCGAGAAGGCCATCGAAGATGCCTTCACCGAGGACCGCATCTTCCGTGTCGATCACTATCTCGGCAAGGAGACAGTGCAGAATCTGCTGGCGCTGCGTTTCGCCAACACGCTGTTTGAGCCGCTGTGGAACAAGGATTCCATCGAGCACGTGCAGATCACCGTTGCCGAGACCGTCGGCGCCGGTGGGCGCTGGTCGTATTACGATCACTACGGCGCGCTGCGCGACATTGTGCAGAACCATCTGCTGCAGCTTGTCTGTCTCATCGCGATGGAGCCGCCGGCCAACCTGCAACCGGATTCGGTGCGCAATGAGAAAGTAAAAGTCATCCGCTCGCTGCGTCCCATCGGCGAGAACGAAGTCGAGCAACAGACCGTGCGCGGCCAGTACACCAAAGGTTACGGCGACGGCGGTGCGGTGCCCGGTTACACGCAGGAGAAAGACGGGGAGCCAAGCGATACCGAGACCTTCGTCGCGCTCGCAGCCCATATCGACAACTGGCGCTGGGCCGGGGTGCCGTTCTACCTGCGTACCGGCAAACGCATGGCGGAACGCTCGACACTTGTGGTCGTGCAGTTCAAGCCCGTACCGCATTCGATCTTCTCGCGCCGCGGACTGGTTGCGAACCGGCTCACGATCCGCCTGCAGCCGGAAGAAGAGATCTCGCTGTCGCTCATGAACAAGACGCCGAACGTCGATCAGAACGGCGGCATGGAATTGAAACCGCTCTCGCTCAACCTCAATCTGATCGATGCGTACAAGAAAACGCGGCGCCGTATTGCCTACGAGCGGCTGCTGATGGACGCGCTCGCGGGCAATCAGACTCTGTTCGTGCGCCGCGACGAGACCGAAGCGGCGTGGGCATGGATCGACGCCATCGCCGACGGCTGGAAAGCGCGCGACATGAAGCCAGCACCCTATGCCGCGGGCACCTCCGGCCCGTCAGCGCAATACGCGCTGACGGAACGGCATGGCGATAGCTGGGTGGATTAGCTGCGGTCCGGGAACACCATCACCGGCTGTTCGCGGTACATCGCCGGATAGAACTTCTTGAACGTCTCCACCTTCGGCAGGTCGTTGTACGCGATATACGGCTGATCCGGATGATGGACCAGATAGTCCTGATGATAGTCCTCGGCCTGTGAGAAGCTGCTGAACGGCGTGACTTCGGTGACGATGGCGTACTGGAACGCATGCGCCTTGTTGAGCTGTGCGATGTACGCCTCGGCCACGCGCTTCTGGTCGGCGTTGGTGGTGAAGATCGCGGAGCGGTACTGCGTGCCGTGATCGGGCCCCTGATAGTTCAGCTCCGTCGGGTCCATCACCGAGAAGAACACGCGCAGGATCTCGCCGAACGACACCTGCTTTGGGTCGTAGGTGATGCGGATCGATTCCGCATTGCCTGTCGTGCCGCTCGACACTTCTTCATAGCCGCCCGTGGGTTTCGCACCGCCGGAGAAGCCGGAGACGACCGAACTCACGCCTTTCATGTGCTGGAACACGCCCTGCATGCCCCAGAAGCAACCGCCGGCCAGCACCGCGTTCTCGGTTTTCAGATTCGAGGGCACGCTCGCGAGCGCCGGTGCGGGCAGGGGCTTCGATGTCTCGTCGGCCATCGCGCTGCCGGCGGCGGCAACGAACACGGACGCAAGCAACAGGGAACGAATGGTCATGTCTTTCTCCTTCACGCCTTCGCGCGCGGTACGAATTTCAGCGACGCCGAGTTCATGCAGTAGCGCAGGCCCGTAGGCTTCGGCCCGTCGTCGAAGACGTGGCCGAGATGCGCATCGCAGCGCGCGCACGCCACGGCGATGCGCTCCATCAGGAGACTGTGGTCGCTGATTTCCTTCACGTTCTTCTTCGCGATCGGCTGCCAGTAGCTCGGCCAGCCGGTGCCGGAATCGAACTTTGTCTTCGAGTCGAACAGCGCCGTGTCGCAACAAATGCAGCGATAGAGACCGTCGCCCTTGCTCTCCGCATAGATGCCGGTGAAGGCGCGCTCGGTGGCTTCATGGCGCGTGACCTCGAACTGCAGCGGTTGCAGCATCTTCTTCCAGTCGGCGTCGCTCTTCACGACCTTGGCGACATTCGCACTGCCGAGGTCTTTGCCGCTGGCAGCGAAATTCTCGATCGATACCGTCTGCGGCCCGGCATGGGCGCCGAACGGCGCGAGCGCGGCGACGGCGGACGCGGCTTTCAGGAAACTGCGGCGGTTGGAATCGTTCATGGGGGAACCTCGTTTCGTCTGGTCTGATGTTAAGCCAATTCGCGCGAGGGGGCAGGCCGGTTACAGAATTTCTGTACAGAGCTCACGCAGATTTGGCCGAAAATCGCGAAAATCTGGCGCCCCAATTGAACCTCGGTTTTGGAATTCACGGTTCAATTGGGCCTTACGGTGACGCGGCGAGAAAGACCCTACGCGCAGGTGTTTGATAAGCGGGCGAAAATAAATCTTCCGGACTGCGCGATGTCTGGATTGGGCGTGCGAAAGGATCAGGAACTGCGCGGGTTTCTGCGCCGCGGATTGTCTTCGTCACTCCTGTGGGGATTTAGCGGATATGGCGATGGCAGCGTTGCGCTTCAAGGGGGTGCTCTAATTTGAAGGTCTAGGCATTTCGAGCATAACCGCGTGGGTTTGGATCGGAAACCAAAGGCCCGTAAACACGGCCATGCCGATCAGCAATGCCCACAAGGGCGATAGCTTCCAAATCTTAAGCGCAATAAGCGATACGCCGAAGGCGATCCCAGCCGTGACAATCCATTCTATCGAACTGAGAAACGCAATCACTTTGCCCGCGCCTCCGCCACTCGCATATATACAACACCCTTCTGTGGGTTGGTAATGTTCTAACTTGAATTTTGCTGGCAAGACTCGAGCCTGGTCACCAGGCCAGTCGAAAGGGAGTAACATATGCTTTCGCGCGCTCCGCTCAGAACTGTCAAAGATCGCGTCCGCGACAGCAAGCACTGGGACCGTTACACACCGCGATCCGGCGATGTCGTCGTCGCCACCGCGCCGAAAGTCGGCACGACCTGGACGCAACGCATCGTCAGCATGCTCATCTTCCAGTCGGCGGCGCCTGTGCCGATCGTGCAGACCCATCCCTGGATCGATTGCCGCTTCCAGATGCCGATCGATGTGATGATCTCCGTGCTGGAAACGCAGACGCATCGCCGCGCGATGAAATCGCATTTGCCGTTCGACGCGCTCCCCATCTATGACGAGGTGAAATACATCCACACCGCGCGTGGCGGGCTGGATGCGTGCTTCTCGTTCCACAATCACTCCCTGAATTTCACGCCGCAAGCGATCGGCAACATCCAGCGGATCGCGCAAGAAGACGGCGACGCAGGCAGCCCTCCATCGCCGACGCCGGAAGATCCCCGTGAATTCTTCCTGTCGTGGATCGAACAACCCGATAGTGACGTCGTGCCCGTCGCCAATGCGTTCTTCGACATCGAACGCACGTACTGGGCCGAGCGTCAGCGCGGGAATTTGCTGATGGTGCATTACAACGACCTGAAGGCCGATTTGTCGGGCGAGATGAAGCGGATCGCGGCATTCCTCGGGATCGAAACGCCGGCAGCGTTGTGGCCGGAGCTTGTGGAAGCGGCACGGTTCGAGAACATGAAGAACGAAGGTGCGGCGCTCCTGCCCGGCATTGAAATAGCGATCAAGGGCGGACATCAGACATTCATCAACAAGGGCACCAATGGCCGCTGGCGCGACGTGCTCACGAAGGACGATGTCGCGCGCTATCGCGAGCGCGCCGCCGCCGAACTGCCGCCGGGATTGAACGACTGGCTCGAGCACGGCCGCAAAGGCGGCGACCCGAAAGCGATGAAGGACTGATATTCCCGCTTCATCTTCGGTTTCGACCTGATCGATTTTTGTAATGGTGCCAACGGCCCGCACACATAACTGCGCCTGGGTCAGCGGTCAGCGGTCCAATTTGAATTATTTGCGCCGACGATCCGGATCGTAACGCTTCTGCATCTCTTTCAATCCCACGACCATTTGGACCCTTCCTTCGGCTTCCGAAAAGACGGTCCATTCGGCAATTGTCTCATTGCCGCGTTTGAAAACCACACAGAAGGTGCCCGAACCGGTTGGGCCGGGAACAACATCGCCAGTTATGAATGCCATCTCACTTCGCTCACGCCTGCGCCACTAGCTTAACCGATGAACGGCGGATCATAGGCGTACAGCGCGTTTCCGAAACAAGCCGCAGCCTCGTAGAGCATCAATCCAATCAACGGGATTGCCAGGAACAGCCGCTGCATCCTCCAATTTTGGTACTTGCGCCAGAACCACACCAATCCGGTTCCGGTGAGTGCGAGCGCCGCGAACCACGCGGCCGCCATCACTTCTGCCTCTTGTACGGTCATCCCTCAAACCTTCCCGCGGAGTCGCAGACTTGAACGGTCATGCGCCATTGCTCCAGTTTTGTTTTCAGGCCATGCCGATCAACCAGCCGAAAAGGCCCAGGAAGAACGCTGCCAGTATCAGCGCGAGAAAGATGGCGCTGAATATCACCCCGATCCTCATCGGCCATGACAATTCCGACCATCGCTGGGGATTTTCACGTTCCATCACTTCGCCTGCGTCTTAATTCCACGTCACCAGCATATCGACGGCAAAACAAATGGCGATCACGATGATACTGCCGACGATGATCGCGATCCGGAACGTGTGATCGAGCCACCGAGGCGGTTCATGCTTTTCCATCAGGTTCCCGCTTTGCTGTCCGTCATGCGCGCTGCGCTACTTCACATACGGCGCGAGAGCATAAATCCCCCAGATCGCGGCCGCCACGATCGCAATAAGAATGACGGTAACCAGCACGTTGAAGCCCGGCGGCCTGTTCGTGTTGTCCGTGCCTCTGGCTCCTGGATAGATCAATTCCGCGAGATAAACGGCGGCGGCGAAAACACCGACCAGGCAGGCGAGGTAGAATAGCCTTCTCATGATTGCCGCCGCCGCTGTTCTTCCGCCCGCGTCCTAAGTTGGTGCACCGGCACGTCGCGCAAGCCGGATTCCGCCGCCACTATCGTCGCGCGCACGCTTTGAACGGTATCCTAATTCGAATCAGACCGTCGTTTCACTCGGCTCGTGATCGACTCCCGGCCGGGTTTCTCCACAACGCCATTCTTCACTGGCGAGTACGTCCCGCCGATCGAACCCTGGCCGAGCCCGTTTGTCGTATACAGGATTTCGTAACCGCCATGGCCCGTGTGGCGATAGTCGTGACTCAGGAATACGTAGTAGGCGGCATCGTCTCCATCAAACCGGACACCCAAAGTGGTGAAGTGGCCTCTGACCGAATGCGGAAAGTCCGTGACGACAAGCCCGGTGCCGAGGCCGGTAGGGCAATTGTCGCCGGCGAATGTGGCGCCGACAGTCTGCTCGTACCAGAATAGCGTCAGCACATGACATGTACCGTCGAGGCTGATTTGCGTCGTGCGATACCTGGCAGATGCTGGTGCACTCAGCATCGCAAGTGAAGCCACAAACAATGCAAATCGAAATGCCTTCATCTCACACCTCACACCCGACATTGCGGAATAAACTATCCACCCGGCATGATTGAAACTCAAGGTTTCTTGGCTTGCGCTTCAGTGGTGTTGAGATCCGAATTCTTGCGAATCGCTGTTGTCACCTTGATCCAGAGGTCCGCAAGCGCCCGCACGCTGATTCCCAGAAGAAGCGCAGGCGCTGTCGTGATAACCAGAGTTCCGACAATCGCCGTCAAGTCCCTTCCCAGCACCGGCTGAACGGTATGCCTGCTCCAGTCGGCGAAGGCGTCGGCGTTGGAGAGGGTGAAAAAAGATATGGCAAAAAGCGGGACTATTAAGACAGCGTAGTCCGTAAAAGTTTTCGGACCGGCGCACCTCACGCCTTGCTCCATTTTCCCGTGTTGATGTCGAACTTCACCTTGCCCGCGGTGCGCATGCGCATGAGGAGTTCCTGCAGCGCGTCGGTGCTCTTGTTGCTGGGGTCGAGCCGCTGTTGCAGCCCATAGACCGCGCGCGGTTTGTCCAGCGCGGCCAACACATCTTCTTCGCGTACCATGGGTCGGGGCTCTCGGCGGTTGGTTTTCTGCCGCCTATCAGGACGCGCGCCGCGCCGCCGCGCAAGCCCTATTCGTCGATGTCTTCGCGCAGTTCCAGCCACATCGCGTTCAGAACCGCGAGCGTGCAGGCGAAACCCAAACCCAGAACCCAGGAAAAATACCACATCGCTTGGCTCCTTCAGTAATGGCCGCCGGAATCGCCGGCGATGCTTTCTTCGCTCACCCGTCCGCGCAGCACGCGGTACACGAAGCCGGTATAGGCGATGATGAGCGGCAGGAAGAGCGCGACAGCGCCCAGCATGATGCCGAGCGTGAGCTTGCTCGACGACGCATCCCACACGGTCAGGCTCATGTCCGGCGCGCTCGACGACGGCAGCAGGAATGGGAACAGCGCGAGGCCCGCCGTCGTGATTGTGAAGATCGGAACCAGCGCGCTGGCGAGGAACGCGGCGAGCGGACGCGCGCGCGCAAACACCGCCAGCAGCGCCGCGCCGACCGCGCCCCACGGCGCGATCCAGAACGCCTTGTGCATGTCGTAGTTCGCGAACCATCCGCCCGGCGCGAAAGCCACGGTTTTCAGAAGCGGGTTCGAGGGTCCGTTCGGATCGGCGTCGCTGGTGATGTGCGCGCCGTTCAACTGGATCAGCCAGAAACCGGACGCGACGAACAGGAGGACGAACGCGGCTGCCGCATAGAGCATCGCCTTGCGTGCGCGTTCGGCGACCGCGCCGCTCGCCTTGTAGTTCAGCCACGCCGCGCCGTGCAGAACGATCATCGAAAGACTCACAAGTCCCACGAGCAGCGCGAACGGGTTGAGCAGCGAGAACAATGTGATCGTAGAATGGAAACGCAGGTCGGCGTCGAATCCGAACGGCACGCCGAGGAAAAGATTTCCGAACGCAACGCCGAATACCAGCGACGGAACGATCCCGCCGATGCACAGCGACCAGTCCCAGAAACTGCGCCAGCGCGCGTCTTTCACCTTGCCGCGGAACTTGAACCCCACCGGCCGCATGATGAGCGCCAGCAGGATCAGGAACATCGCGAGATAGAAACCGGAGAACGCGGCGGCATAGAGCGGTGGCCACGCGGCGAAGATCGCGCCGCCGCCGAGGATGAACCACACCTGGTTGCCTTCCCACACCGGGCCGACCGTGTTGATCGCGACGCGGCGCTCGCCATCGCTGCGCGCGACGAAGGGAAGGAGTGCTGCGGTGCCGAGATCGAAGCCATCCATCACCGCGAAACCGATGAGCAGGATGCCGAGCAGCGCCCACCAGATGAGACGAAGCGTTTCGTAATCCATTACGCGGCCTCCTCATGTGCGGTTCGTCCGAGCGTCGCATCTGGCCCGAGGCGGATGTATTTCAGCATCAGGAACACATCGACGATCAGCAGCGCGGAATAGAAGACAACGAAGCCGAGCAGGCTGAACAGCACGTTCGACGCGCTGGTGCTCGACACGGCGAGGAAAGTCGGCAGCACGCCTTCGACGGCCCAGGGCTGGCGTCCGTATTCCGCGACGATCCAGCCAAGCTCGATCGCTATCCACGGCAGTGGGAGACTCAAGAGTACGACCCAGAGATAAGGCCTGTATCTGTCGAGTTGCCGTCGCGCCGACAGATAGAAGGAGAGGGCGAACAGCGCGATCAGGAAGAAGCCCACCGCGACCATCAGGCGGAACGACCAGAACAGCACCGGGACATTGGGGATCGTGCTGTCTGCGGCGCGCGCGATTTCGTCGTCAGTCGCGTTCTGCACATCGGGGCGTTGGCGTTTCAGAAGCAGCGCGTAACCGAGATCGGCGACGTGCGTGTCGAGCGTCGCGCGAAGCTGTGCGTTGCCGCGATCGCTGCGCAACTTATCGAGCGCATCATAGGCGATCATCCCGCTCTTTATGCGCGTCTTCGCCATGTCGACGAGTTCGTCGATGCCGGGCACCGGCTTGTCGATGGAACGCGTGGCGATCAGGCCCAGAACCCACGGTATCTTGATCTCGAAATTCGTCTTGCGGCCGGCGACGTCGGGAAATCCGAACGCCGTGAACGACGCCGGCGCTGGTTCGGTGTGCCACATCGCCTCGATGGCGGCGATCTTCATCTTCTGGTTTTCGCCCGCGGTGTATCCGCTCTCGTCGCCGAGCACGACGACCGACAACGCCGACGCGAGGCCGAAACTCGTGGCGACTGTCATAGACCGCTTGGCGAGCGCGATGTTGCGACCGCGCAACAGGTAATACGCGCTGATCGCCAGCACGAAGATCGCGCCGGTGACGTAACCCGCGCTGACGGTGTGCACGAATTTCGCCTGCGCGACGGGATTGAACATCACCTGCATGAAATCGGTGACTTCCATGCGCATCGTGTCGGCGTTGAATCGCGCGCCGATGGGGAACTGCATCCAGCCATTGGCGATCAGGATCCACAGCGCGGAGAAATTCGTGCCCAGTGCCAGAAGCCAGGTCACGATCAGATGCCCGACTTTCGACAGCCGATCCCAGCCGAAGAAAAACAGACCGACGAAGGTCGCTTCGAGGAAGAACGCCATCAAGCCTTCGATGGCAAGCGGCGCGCCGAACACGTCGCCGACATAGTGCGAGTAATACGCCCAGTTCGTGCCGAACTGGAATTCCATGGTGATGCCCGTCGCGACGCCCATCGCGAAGTTGATGCCGAACAGCGTTCCCCAGAACTTGACGAGGTCGCGCCAGATCGCGCGTCCCGTCATCACATAGACCGTCTCCATGATGCCAAGCAGCACGGACAATCCGATGGTCAGGGGTACGAACAGGAAGTGATAGAGCGCGGTGACCGCGAATTGCAGGCGTGAGAGTTCGACAATATCCATCAGACTGCCCCCCGGAAGGCTCAAGGATGCGTGTTCGTGCTCAATATGTGCGTGGACGCGGTGGGTGCATCGACGGTGATGCGATGCGATGGCGCGAAGAAAAGGAAATAAAGGACCGTCAGCGCCGCGAGCTTGGCGCAGAGGAGAATGGCGATCTCGCGTGAGAGACGCGGCATGCCCGACTCTCTTTCAATCCGTCGCAACTATAACGCTTGGGTGGCGGTTTTCGCTGCGGCGTTCCGCCATGCGCGGTTTCGCGCATGCCGCCGCGTCATGCCAGATTCAAACGCGACGCGGTCGCAGCATTCTTAAAGCCCTTGTCCATCGTCCAGCACGAACGCGGATCCGGTTATCGCGCGCGACGCGTCCGAGAGCAGATGCAGCACGGTGCCGTCGAGATCGCTTTCCTGCATCGTGCGGCGGCGCGGGAAGCCCGCGATCATCCTAAGACCCGGTTCGCTGGCGAGGAATTCGTCGTTGAGTTCGGTCGAGATGAATCCGGGACAGATCGAATTCACGTTGATCCCCTGGTTCGCCCATTCGCGCGCGAGGGCCCTGCCCATCATCAGGACGCCGGCCTTCGTGCCGCAATAGGTCGCGAGACCGGGAAGGACTTTCACCGCACCCAGCGAACTCACCAGCACGATGCGGCCGCGTTTCGACTCTTTTGAGCCGTTGGCAATCATGCGACGTGCCGCTTCGCGCGCGGTGATGAACACGCCACGGAAATTCACCCTAACGATCTTGTCGAACTCGGCTATGGGAAGATCGAGCGCCATGCCGCGATGGTTCATGCCCGCGTTGGCGATCACGCTGTCGATCGGGCCGAGCGCTTTCTCCGCGGCGTCGAAACCGGCGATCACTGAGGCTTCGTCTTCCACGTCCATCGCGACCGCCGCTGCGTTCTTGCCCAATTCCTTGACCAGCGCGTCAAGCCTGTCCGTACGCCGCGCGGCGACAGCAACTTTCGCGCCCGCAGTGGAGGCGATCTTCGCGAAGTGCTTTCCCAGTCCCGACGACGCGCCGGTGATGAGGACGGTGCGGCCCGACAAATCTGACGACATTGTTTTTCTCCAGGTCTCGAACGGCGTGATAGCGTGGCGCCAGCAAATCGGATCGCCGCCGCATGCGCAAATCCTATCGCTCAACCTTGACGCGGATGCTTCGCGAGGCGGATGCCGCCGTCCGTCAGTCGCGGCTGACCGGCGCGCCGCTGGACGAGGTGGCCGCGATGCGCGCCGAACGCGTGCCGACGCGGCGTCAGATCATTGCAGGTGGCGCAGCCGGTACGGCGGCGATGCTGCTGCCGCGCAGGAGCTTCGCCATCGGCCAGCCGCGTGTGGTGATCGTGGGCGCGGGGATTGCCGGGTTGTGCTGTGCGGAGCGCCTCTGGCGCCACAAGCATATCAAGGCGCAGGTCTATGAGTGGGACACGCGCACCGGCGGACGTCTCCAGTCGCTGCGTGGCTATTTCCTGAACGGCCAGATCACCGAACAGCACGCGGAGTTTATTTCGTCGGAGCACACCGAAACGCTCGCGCTTGCTGAACGCTTCGGCCTGTTTCTGGAGAATACGTGGCACGATCCGAAAGGCGCGCAGGACACGTACTGGTTCGGCGGCATCCGCTATGACCAGAAGGCGCTCAACAGGGACTGGCAGGATTTCGGTTACAAGCTGTTTCGCGATGCCGTGCGCGACGCGCCGAATGCGAACTATCACCATCATTCGGCGGCGGCGCGGAAATGGGACCGCATGTCGGTGCCGGAGTGGATCGAAGCCTATGTGCCCGGCGGTCTGGCGAGTCCGTTCGGAAAGCTTTGCTACAGCGACGCCATCAGTGAATACGGCGGCCCACCGGAAAACCAGTCGGCCCTGAATCTCATTTACGTTCTTGGCTACAACGACAGCCGGAAGGGTGGCTATCAGTCGCCGCGCGTGCCGCTGCTCGCGGGCTCGGATGAGCGCTGGCATCTACAGAACGGCAACGATCAGCTCATCACAAGTCTGATCGACATCATTCCGGACGGCACGATCAATCTCGGCCACCAACTGATCGCACTCGCGGAGAACGGCGACGGCAGTTTCACCTGCACCTTCGACAAATCGGGCTCGACGGTTGAGGCCGTGGCCGATCATGTCGTGCTCGCGATTCCGTTCACGACCTTGCGTGATGTCGATCTGTCCGGCGTGAAGCTGCAGATCCAGGTCGCTAAAGGTCCGTGGAAGAAGGACGGCTACACCGGCAGTACGCTGACTGAGGCGCCGTTCGACGGAAGCTGGGACGGCAGCACCTATCAAACCGCGGGCGGCCATCTGAACACGGAAATCCTCATCGTTGTTCCGGGTGGCGCGGAAGGCGCGGGCCTCGCGTCCAAATACAATCTCAATCAGGTGCAGGGTCCCGCGCCCGCCCCACTGGTGAACGACGCGCTCGCGCAATACGAGCCGATCCTTCCCGGCGTCACCGCGGCGTGGAATGCGGGGCCGAAACTCGCCTGGGTGAACGACGGCAATCTGGAGCCGCGACTGAAAGGCGCGTGGGTGCAATATAATGTGGGGCAGTACACCGGATTCGGCGGCGCCGAGGGTCTGGCAGAGGGGAACATCCACTTCGCGGGCGAACACACGTCGTTCGCGTTCCAGGGTTTCGTCGAAGGCGCGGTGCGCAGCGGCTATCGCGCCGCGAACGAGATATAAGGACTCATGATGCGCAGGTTCGTTCTTCTCGTTGCTCTGATCCCCCTTGCCGCGTGCACGACCAACGCGCCGCCGCCCGCGCCCGCCAATCCGCCGCCTCCAGTTTCCATCGCGCCGCCGGTTCAGGGTGCGGGCGAGGTGCTTGCCCATTGGACGCAGCTTGGCCCCGGCGGCAGGGTGGAAGCACGCGCGATTACCAGCGGCACGGTCTGCCCGCTGATCGTCAGCTTCAAGGATTACGAAGCGCGCGAGCGCACCGACACGCCGATGACGATGCGCGCGCCGGCGACAGGCGAATTCCCGATGATCTGCGCCGGCCCGATGCCCGCCGATGCGAACACGGTGTGGGTCGCGGCGGACAAGCAGCAAGGCGACGGCTATGAGTTCATGATGCGCCACGTGTCGGCCTCTGCGGCGCTCGTCCCCTACGATCACACCGGTCAGCTTCCGCAGATGCGCACCGATCCGGAAAGCATCCTGGTCATCGGCGATACGGGATGCCGCCTGAAAGGGTCGCTGGTTCAGCCCTGCAACGATGAACGCCAATGGCCGTTCGCCGCGATTGCGGGTCTGGCCGCGAAGCTTCGGCCCGACCTCGTCATCCATGTCGGCGACTATCTTTATCGCGAGAACGCATGCCCCGCGAACGAAGCCGGCTGTCAGGGCACGCCGTTCGGCGACAACTGGCCGACCTGGGCGGCTGATTTCTACACGCCTGGACGGCCACTGCTTGCAGCAGCGCCATGGGTGTTCGTGCGCGGCAATCACGAAGACTGTCAGCGCGCCGGTCCCGGCTTCACGCGGCTCCTCGCGCCGGGCGCTTACGATCCCGCAAACATCTGCCCCGATCACGCCGCGCCGTTCGACGTGCCGCTGAAAGATATGACTCTGGTGGTGATGGACAACGCCAACGCGCCGGACACGGCGGTCGATGAGAGCGCCGTGCCCGTCTATCGCAAGGAGCTTTCCGATCTCGGCGCTTATAAAGCGCCGGTCTGGGCGTTGATGCATCGTCCGATCTGGGCGGCGGTCAGCGGTCCGCTCGGTGTGCCCATAGGCGGCAACGCGACGGAGATCGAAGCGGCGGGAAAGGACGGAATCCCGAAACCGGTCGAGCTTCTGGTCGCCGGCCACATCCATACCTTCGAAGCCATCAACTACAAGGACAAGGTGCCGCCGCAGATTTTGGCCGGCGGCGGCGGCGATCTGCTCGACAAGACGCCGCTCGATCTGGCGGGCACGATCTTCCAGGGCTCGTCGGGCGTGTCGGTGAAGGACGGCCTCTCGATCAACGGCTTCAGTTTTCTGCTGATGACAAGGCGGGCGCCCGGCTGGGACATCGTGGTCCTCGATCAGGACGGCAAGCTCCTCCGGAAATGCACCTTCATGGGCGGGCGCGTGGACTGTCCGGCGCCAACCAAGTAAGAACGCGGCATGTTTCTGGAACTCAAGGCGCTCCTGAATCCGGCCGAAATCGCGCGGCTCACCGCGCTCAGCCGCGAGGTGAAGTTCGTCGAAGGCCGCATCTCCAATCCGGCGAACACGTCTAAGGACAACCTTCAGGCCGATCTCGCCGATCCGAAGTACAATGAATCGACACAAATCGTGAGCGCTGCGTTCTCGCGGTCGCGTGCGTTCCTCGATTTCGCGATGCCCAAGCGGATCGCACCGCCGCTGCTCTGCCGCTACGAGCCCGGCATGAAGTACGGCGCGCATGCCGACGCCGCGGTGATCGCGCTGGCCGGCGGCAATCTGCGCTCCGACATTTCCTGCACGGTCTTCATCTCCGAACCGTCGGCGTACGAGGGCGGAGAGCTGGTCGCGCACCTCGGCACCCGCCCGGTCGTGTTCAAAGGTATGCCCGGCGACGCCATCGTCTACCCGTCGACGCTGCTGCATGAAGTTCGCCCGGTTCGGTCCGGCCAGCGGCTGGTGTCGATCACCTTCATCGAAAGCATGATCGCCGACGAGTATCAGCGCACGCAGCTCTACGAGCTGAACGAAGTCGGCGCGCTCGAAGGCTTGAAGATGGACTGGCAGAATCGCGTTCGCCTCGAACTCGTGCGCCAGAACCTCTTCCGCATGTGGTCGGACAAGTAGCAGCGAAAAATATTTGATGCTGCAGCGCACGAATCTTCAATTCGCGCGTGCTTTGTCACCATCCCGCCGTTTTGTTTGTTGAAGCTCTCTCGATTGCCGCTCCGCCTACAACATCGTAGGCTGGAGGCTGGGCAATGTGGGGGCTCTCATGGGCGAACATAATCGTCGGCTGCTGATGATCGGCGGCGCGGTCGCGGCTGTCGTGGTCGCGGCACTGGTCGGACTTTATATCGTTGGCGGACGCACACCGAGCGGCGCGGCGAGCGGCAACATCTTCGCCCGCCTCGCGGCCGGGTTCCAGCAGATCACCACCGGCGTCACCACGCCGGTGCAGATGGCAGAGGGGGGAGACTTCGTCTTCCGCCGCCTGGAAGTCGATACCTCCAAGCCCCAGGCCGAAGCCTGCCTCGTCTTCACCCGCGACCTCGATGCCTCCGGCAAGACGCACTACGAAGACTACATCTCTATCGACCCCGAGACGCGTGTCGCCTCCCATGTCGTCGACACCCGCCTCTGCCTCTCCGGCCTCGACTTCAACACGACCTACAACATCACGCTGAAGGCCGGTCTGCCCGACGCCGCCGGCGACAAGCTGATCGAAGCCGAGACGGTTCCGGTCGAGCTGCGCGACAAGCCCTCGGTCGTGCGCTTCTCCGGCGGCATCATCCTGCCGCGCGACAACGCACAGGGCGTTCCGGTCACGACCGTCAACATTTCGAAACTTCGCGTGAAGCTGATCCGCGTCGGCGACCGCCTGCTGTCGCAGATCGAAAGCGGCGTGGTCGATCAGACGACGCTTTATGACTGGAAGGACAACGAACTCCAGAACAGCCAGGGCAAGCTGATCTGGGAAGGAACGATGGACGTCAATGTCGTCAAGAACGACAACGTCGTGACCCTGATCCCGATCAACGAGATCCTGAAGGACAAGAAGCCCGGCGCGTATGTGCTGCTGGCGATGGATGCCGCGAAGAAGAAGGACAACGAGACCTATTACGAGGACGACAACACCATTGCCGCGCAATGGGTGATCGATTCCGACATCGCGCTGACGACCTTCCAGGGCGCGAACGGCATGACCGTGTTCGCGCGCTCTTATTCCACCGCGCAGCCGCTCAGGAACGTGAAGCTGTCGCTGGTCGCGCGCGACAACAACGAGCTCGCCAGCGTCACCACGGATTCCAGCGGCCGCGCCGATTTCGATTCCGGGCTGATGAACGCGACCGGCGGCGAAGAGCCTGTGGTTGTGATGGCTTATGGCGCCGATCAGGATTTCAGCTTCCTCGACCTGCGCCGTCCGGCGTTCGACCTGACCGACCGCGGCGTTACGGGCCGCGAAACGCCAGGACCCATCGATGCGTTCCTTTACACCGAGCGCGGCGTCTATCGCCCCGGCGAGACGGTGCAGTTGACGTCGATGCTGCGTGATCGTGTCGGTGCTGCCCAGACCGCGCCGATGACTCTGATCGCGACGCGTCCGGACGGACTTGAAGTTTCGCGCACGACGATCCCCGGCAACAATCTTCAGGCCGGTGCGGGCACATGGGCATTGAAGCTCAGCAAGACAGCGCCGCATGGCCGCTGGCAGATCGCAGCCTATGTCGACACGTCGAAGGACGCGCCGGCCGTCGGCCGCGTGCAGTTCGACGTGCAGGATTTCGTGCCGCAGAAGCTGAAAGTCACGGTGACGCCGGAAACGAAAGTCGCGCGCGCCAACAGCGACATCTCGATGAAGGTCGAAGCGCGATTCCTCTACGGCGCACCGGCCGGTGGCCTGACGGGCGAGGGCGAGACACGCATCGTCTCCGACTCCACGCCGTTCAAGGATTACGAAGGCTGGCAGTTCGGACGCGAGGACGACACGTTCTCCGACGTCTCGATCACCATGAATGTGCCGCAGACCGACGACACCGGCGTCACGCACGCGGTGGCGACGGTTGGCGAACTGGCCGACACCACATTGCCGTTGAAGGCCATGATCAAGGTCTCGATCCATGAGCCCGGCGGACGCACGACCGACAAGACGGCAGAGATTCCGGTTCATACCCGCGACGTGGTGCTCGGTATCCGTCCCGCATTCCAATACGGATCGGTCGCGGAGAACACACGCGCCAATTTCGAAGCGGTCGCGCTGAACGGCGACGGCAAGCGCATCTCGCTCTCCGGTCTCACCTTCTCTTGGGTGCGGCAGGAAACGTCGTATCAGTGGTATCAGGACAACGGTCAGTGGAAATACAAATCCACGACGCGCGATCGTCTCGTCACCTCGGGCACGATGGGCATCGGCAGCGGCGCGTTCGCCAAGATGGGCATGGCGCTGCCGTATGGCGACTATCGCCTGACGATCACCGACACGAAGTCCGGTGCCTCGACGTCGTATCAGTTCTGGTCCGGCTGGGCCGCGAGCGCGGAAGGGGACCGTCCGGATCGTATTCCGGTCGCCGCCGACAAGCCGACCTATCGCGCCGGCGAGACGGCGAAGATCAACATCAAGCCGACGGCGGACGGCAAGGCGCTGGTCGTCGTCGCGGGCGACCGCGTGTTCTCCTCGCAACTCGTCGATGCACCGGCGAGCGGTGCGACAGTGAACGTTCCCGTTTCGGCGGATTGGGGACCGGGCGCGTATGTGCTCGTCACCGACTATCGTCCGCTGGCGCAGGCGAGCGGACATGAGCCGGTGCGCTCCATCGGTCTTGTGTGGCTAACGCTCGACAACTCTCCGCGCACTTTGACGCCGGTGATCGGCGGACCGGCGAAGATCACGCCGCGCCAGAAGATCGCGATCCCGGTGACGGTGAAGGGCCTGGCGTCCGGCGAGGATGCGTATCTCACGCTCGCCGCGGTGGACGAAGGCATTCTCCAGCTCACCGACTACAAATCGCCCGATCCGAACACGTACTACTTCGGCAAGCGCCGTCTCGGCGTCGGCATGCATGATGACTACGGCCGCCTGATCCATGCGGAGAAGGGCGCCGTCGGCTCCATGCGCGAAGGCGGCGACAGCTTCGGCGGCCGTTCGCTGAGCGTCGTTCCGATCAAGACCGTGTCGCTGTTCTCGGGGCTCATAAAAGTTGGTGCCGATGGTGTCGCCAACGTTCCGCTCGATGTGCCGGACTTCAATGGCGAGCTGCGCCTGATGGCGGTGGTTGTCAGCCACGACAAGCTCGGCCATGCCGACCGTCCGCTCACAGTTCGCGATCCGGTCGTGGCCGACATCGTGCTGCCGCGCTTCCTGGCGCCCGGCGATCACGCGCTGGCTGCGTTGAACCTGAACAATGTCGAAGGTGCGCCGGGCAATTACACCGCCACCGTAACGGCGAGTGCGCCAGTGACCTTGGCAGGCAAAGCCCCGACGGTCATCAACCAATCGCTCAAGGTCGGTCAGCGCGTGCTTATACCGGTGGCGTTGGGTGCGAACAGCATCGGCATCTCGAACGTGACGCTAAAGATCACCGGCCCGAACGGCTACAGTGTGACGCACAGCTGGCCGATCCAGTCGCGTGCGCCGCAACTCGATGTCGCGCGTGATGAGATCGTGCCGTTTGCGCCGAACCAGAGTTACGTCGCGAACCATGGCCTGATCGCCGATCTCTACAGCGGCACGTCGAACGTCGCGCTCACGGTGTCGTCCGCGCACGGTTACAACAACGTGCCCGGCCTGCTGCGCTGGCTCGACAAGTATCCGTACGGCTGCATCGAGCAGACGACGAGCCGCGCGATGCCGCTGCTCGTGTTCAACGATCTCTCCGATCTCGCGGGCCTGCCGCGCGATCAGGCGCTGCACCAGCGCGAGCAGGAGGCGATCGACGCCGTGCTCGACATGCAGAACTATGCCGGCAACTTCGGCATGTGGGGACCAGGAACGGATGCGGAGCCGTGGATCAGCGTCTTCGCGCTCGATTTCCTGTTCCAGGCGAAGCAGAAGAACTACGTCGTGCCGAACGATGCACTGCGCCGCGGTGCAAGCTGGCTGAAGAGCGAGGCGTCGTCCGACTCCGCCGATGACGCGACGCGCGCCTATGCGTTCTATGTGCTGGCGCGCATCGGTCAGGTGAACATCAGCGATCTGCGTTACTTCAGCGACACGCGCGGGCCGGAGTTCAAGACGGCCATCGCCGGTTCGCTGGCGGGTGCAGCCTCGGCGGAAGTGGGCGACCGCGCGCGCGCCACCTATGGCTTCAACCGGGCGCGTGAGATCCTGATGTCGGCCGATCCGAACAAGTATTCGTCGGACGATTACGGTTCGCTGCTGCGCGACCTTGCAGGGACCACCGCGCTCGCCGCCGAGAGCAACGAAGCGCAGCTCATCCCGGCGCTGATGACCAAGAGCGACTCCGTCGACATGCGCCTGAACGCGACGACCACGCAGGAAAAGGCGTGGATGCTGCGCGCGGCCTATGAGCTGACGCGGCAGAAGTCGCGGCTCAACATCCTGGTCAACGGCAAGCCGCAGATGCCGCGCGACGGCGCGATCCGTCTGTCGCCGACACCGCAGATGCTGAATACCGGCCTCACGTTCCTGAACAAGGGCGACGCCAGCGTATGGCGCACGACCTCGGTGCAGGGCACACCGGCGATGCCGCTGCCCGCGTCGGCGAACAGCGTGACGCTGAACAAAGCGGTGTGGACGATGAGCGGCACGCCGGCCGATCTCTCGAACCTGCATCAGAACGACCGCGTGATGATCGTTCTCTCAGGCGCGATGCCCAACAACTACTATCACCAGATGGGCATCATCGACCTGCTGCCGGCGGGTCTGGAGATCGAAAGCACGCTGTCGGGCGAGGATGGCAAGGCCTATGGCTGGCTCAACGCGATCAACGACATGATCATGACCGACAAGCGCGACGACCGTTACGTCGCCGCGTTCAACATCGGTTCCGAGTATCGTTCGACCGATCCGAAGAAGCCGGAGCCGCAGCCGAACTTCCGCATCGCCTATATCGCGCGCGCGGTGACGACGGGCACGTTCGTGATGCCGGGCGGCGTGGTCGAGGACATGTACGCGCCGGGCGTGATGGCGCGCACGACGGTCGGGAGCGTGACGATCAAGCCGTGAATGCAGTCTGGCGTGTGCGCGTTGTCCGTGCAGCCTTTGCGCTGTTCGGTTTCGGCTGCGCCTTAGCCGCGGCCGACGTCGCCAATCCGCCGGATATGACGCGGGCGCGCACGTTGTCGCCAGAGGTTGTGGATCGCAACGGACATCTGCTGCGCGCGTACCTGACGAAGGACGGTTATTGGCGTATCCACACGACGGTGCGTGATGTGTCGCCGCGTTATCTCGCGCTGCTGAAAGCGTATGAGGATCGCCGCTTCGACGATCACTGGGGCGTCGATCCGCTGGCGATGGCGCGCGCGACGGTGCAGCTCGTCTCCTCGCGCCATATCGTCTCCGGCGGTTCGACGCTGACGATGCAGGTCGCGCGCCTGTTGGAGCCGCGGCCGCGCGGCATCGGCACCAAGCTGTTCCAGATGGTCCGCGCGTATCAGCTTGAGGAGCGCTACTCGAAGGACCAGATCCTTTCGCTCTATCTCACGCTCGCGCCGTTCGGCGGCAATCTGGAGGGCGTGCGGGCTGCGTCGCTCTCCTATTTCGGGCGCGAGCCGAGCGGCATCGATCTCGCGCAGGCGGCGCTGCTCGTCGCGCTGCCGCAGTCGCCGGTGAAGCAGCGGCCGGACCGTCACGCGATCCGCGCGCTCAAGGGCCGCGACAAGGTTCTGCACCGCATGGTGGACGAGGGCGTCGTCACCGGCGCCGACGCCGCCATCGCGATGAAGGAAGGTGTGCCGTTCGCGCGCCAGGCGATGCCGCTGACCGCGCCGCATCTCGCCGACCGTCTGGTCGCGACCAATACGTCCGCGCGCATCGTCACCACGCTCGACGTCTCGCTGCAGGGCGCGGTCGAGCGCATGGCAGCGCAGGAGGCCGGCTATTTCGACGACGGCGCGACGCTCGCGATCATCGCGGTGGAGAACCGCACGCGCAACGTGCTCGCCTATGTCGGCGGCACGGATTATTGGGGCAAGGCAGGGCAGATCGATCTCGCGCGCCGCGCGCGCTCGCCGGGTTCGACGCTCAAGCCGTTCATCTACGGCCTCGCGTTCGACGATCTGATCCTGCATCCGCTGTCGCGCATGGAAGATGCGCCGACGAATTTCGGCGAATACGCGCCGCGCGATTTCGACGGCGGCTTCCAGGGCGAGATCACCGCGCGCGAGGCGCTGCGCATGTCGCTGAACGTGCCGGCGGTGATGGTGCTGGATCGTGTCGGCCCGCTCGCGTTCACGGAGACGCTGCAGAACGCGGGTGCGAGACTCTATTTCCCGTCGCACGATGCGACGCCGAGCCTGCCCGTCGCGCTCGGCGGCCTCGGCATCTCGCTGCGCGACATCACGATGCTCTATGCCGGCATCGCGGAAGGTGGGCAGGCGCAGGGATTGCGTTTCGTCGCCGATGCCCCGGATGCGCCGAAGCATCATCTCTTCGGCGCGGTCGCGTCGTATTATCTGCGCGACATTCTTGACGGCGTGACGTTGCCCGAAGGCTGGGCGATGGGGCAGGGCCTCGACCGCAGGCGGACCATCGGCTTCAAGACCGGAACGTCCTACGGCTTCCGCGATGCGTGGTCGGTCGGTTTCTCGAACGACTATACCGTTGGCGTGTGGGTCGGCCGCGCGGACGGCACGCCGCGACCGGGCCGCATCGGGCGCGAGAACGCGGCGCCGATCCTGCTCAAGACATTCGAGCTGCTGCCGCCGGACAAGCGCGCCGCGCCATCCGTGCCCGCCGGCGCGATCATGGTGCAGACGTCGGAGCAGTTGCCGCCGTCGCTGCAGATTTTCCGCAAGGAGAGCGAGCCGAAACAGGCCGTCGTCACCGTCGTGCCGCCGCCGTCAATCTCGTTCCCGCCGAACGGCACCACCGTGCCGCTGCCCGAGGCGAACGCGAAGGACAAGACCATCGTGCTCAAGGCCGATGGCGGGCGCGCGCCGTTGACGTGGCTGGTGAACGGCGCGCTGATCGGATCGTTCGACCGTTTCCAGTCCGTGCTCTATGCACCGACCGGCGAAGGCATCGCGCATATCACCGTGGTGGACTCACAAGGCCGCAGCGACACGTCCGAAGTCCGCTTCAAACGGCATTCGTGATCGCGCTCGCTTTTGTTTCGGCGTGGATAGCCGTCGCTGTAGTTGTTTCCCGCATCCAAACTTTTCTACGGTTTGATCCGGAAAATCGTACCGTGATGGTGTTCGCCACCATTGATCGCAGAGCCAAATAGATAACCCTTGTGAAAGATCAGGCCCGCAAAGGGGTTTCCACCTTGATTTCCGACTCCGAATCTATGGAGAACAGTTTCCGTCCCATCCTGGGTCACCTTGTAAACCGTGCCGCACCCAAGGCCATCGCAACCGCGACGCTGCGCATTCCCGTCATTTGCCGTCGTGCCATATAGATTGCCATTGCGGTCCAAAAGCGGGCTGGCGAACGGAAGCGCGCCATCTCTTCCGCCTTTGAAAGCGTACAGAACGGTTTCTGTGCCGTCAGGAGCAACTTTGAACACCGTGCCGCAACTGTCTTGCCCACGAGTGCAATTGCTCCCTCCTCCAAAGGCCGTCGTGCCGTAGAGGTTGCCCGCTTTGTCCATGATCAGCGCAGTTTGAGGATTTATTCCGTCACCGTCGCTGCGAAACGTGTGAAGCACTGTATAGGTGCCGCTCGGTGAAAGCTTGAAAACAACGCCACAGCCGTTTCCGGGATTGCAGGTTTGATCGCCCCCGAGCGAAGTCGTGCCGTAGAGATTTCCGGCCTTGTCTTCGAGCAACCCACCCGACGGATACCATCCATCCGTGCAACTCGGTTCGCTGCAGAATGAGTGCAGAATCGTCTGGGTCCCATCGCGAGCCAGCTTGTACAGGACACCACAGCCTTCGTCGAAAAAATCGCTGCAGGTCATGATGCCGCCGTCTACGGTAGTTCCGTAGAGATTACCCTGTTTATCGGCAATCACGCCGCTGGACGGGTGGCCGCCGTCGTTTCCTCCAGTGAATGTGTAAAGAACGTGTTCCCGTCCGTCTGGAGAAATTTTGAATACGACGCCGCAGCCGGTATCATCAAAGCAGCCGCTTTGACCGCCGCCACTCGTTGTTCCGAACAGGTTGCCTTTCTTGTCGGAGATCACATTGTCCAAGGGCACCACGCCGTCCGTGCAGTCTTTCTTTGAACAGAAAGCGTAGATCACGGTCTCCACCGCGGTTGGAGTTTTGTTTTCTGCAAACGATAGACCGTAAATAGTGCCGCAACTTTTGCCGCAATGCTTTCCCGGGGGATGTCCCGGCTCTCTCCTGAGGTTCTTTCCCCCGGCCCGAGTCGCGCCCACGATGTTGCCGAGCTTGTCCACTCTCAATGTACCGACAGGCTGAGCGCCATCGGTTCCCCCCTCAAACGAATAGATGACTTCGAATTTGGAAGCGTGGGCAGAAGAGGCCGAAGCAAAAGCGGCCAGCGCCAGACTCGATGCGGCGACGACCTTGCGAAAGGTAGCTGCGGCTACAATAAGCAGATGTCGCGATATCATGAGCCCTCCCGCGTCCGGCACATGAGCATACGCGCTATGCGTGTACGTGGCCACACTTGACGCTTCGCCTCCGATGGCGTGTTTTGCAGACAACGAGCTATTTCGATGTCGCACTCTCCCTTTGATCCCGAAGACGGCGGCGGCCGCGCCCGCCAGCTTGCCGAGCGCATGCTGCGCGCGGTCGCCGAGACGGAAACGCAGCGCGCAATGGCGATCCTGTTCGTCAGCCTGATCTGCATGGGCGCGGGTCAGTCGGTGATGTTCGCGATCCTGCCGACGCTGGTGCGCCGTCTCGGCCTCACCGAGTTTCAGGGCTCACTGCCGTTCGTGGCGTCGGCGACGATCTGGCTGTTCTCCAGTTCCTATTGGGGCGGCAAAAGCGATCTGTGGGGCCGCAAGCCGATCATTCTTCTGGGACTGGTCGCTTTCGGTGTGTCGTTCGCGTCGTTCGCGGTTGTTGCGGATCTCGGCATCCACGGAATCCTTAGCGTCGCGATTTGTTATCCGCTGATGATAGCCGCGCGGGCGATCTACGGCCTGCTTGGCTCCGGCGCATCGCCCGCGGCGCAGGCCTACATCGCCGACCGCACCACGCGCGCCGAGCGCACCGGCGGCGTTGCGACATTGAGTGCCGCGTTCGGTCTCGGCACCACCATCGGCCCCGGCATCGGATCGGCGCTGGTCGTGTTCGGTTTGTTCGCGCCGTTCTATTTCGTGTCGCTTGTCGCGTTCATCAGTGCCGCAACCGTCTGGTATCTGTTGCGCGAAGAGACGAAGCCGCATGTTCCGGCCGCGCAACAGCGCACGCTCAAATGGCACGACCGGCGCATCTGGCCGTTCATCGTGTTCGGCGTCGGCATCTCGACCGCGGGCGCGGTGCCGATCCAGACCATCGGCTATCTCTTTATCGACGTGCTGCACTACACGCCGAAGGAAGCGCCGCAATACACAGGCATCGGACTGGTCGCGGGTGCGGTCGCGGCGCTGTTCGCGCAGCTCGTTGTCGTGCAGCGATTCAAGCTGTCGGCGCGTACGCTGATCCGTTGGGGCGGCGTGACGTGCATCGTGTCGTTTGCGCTGTTCGCCATCGGGCGGCAATTCGGGCCGCTCGTCTTCGCGCTGATGATCAACGGTTTGGGCTTCGGCATGATACGGCCGGGCTATGCGGCGGCGGCATCGCTCTCCGTCGATCCGCACGAGCAGGGCGCCATCGCGGGACTGACCGGTGCGACCAGCGGCGCAGGATTCATTTTCGGGCCTATGCTGGCGACGGGACTCTATCGAATCTCACCCAGTGCGCCGTTCCTGTTCGGCGGCGGGCTCATGCTGATCTGCTATCTCTACGCGATGTTCTCGCCGCATCTGAAGAATGCTGGCCTCGTCGCGCCGGACGAAAAGCAGATCGAAGCCGCGGAAGAAGTCCCGAACGCCTAGTGCTTGCTCTGCGCGTCGATGGCGACGCGGGTGAGGAGATCCTCGGTCGGGAAGCCATCGGCCGCGATGCCGTGCATCTTCTGCCACGCGCGCAAAGCGGCGCGTGCTTTGCGTCCCAGCACGCCGTCGATGGTGCCGATGTCATAGCCGAGCTTCGTGAGATAGGTCTGGAACGCGATGCGTTCGTCGCGCGTCAACGGTTGCTCATCGCGCGGCCATGATGCCTGCACCGGGCCCGCGCCCTTGATGCGATCCGCGAGCAGGCTCACCGCCAGCGCATACGACGCGGCGTTGTTGTATTTCAGGATGACCTTGAAATTGTCGAACACCATGAACGCCGGTCCGCGCGCACCGGCGGGCAGGAAGATCGCGCCGTTCTCGAGCGACGACGGAAGTTTGTCGCCAGACACCTTCGTCACGCCGAGTTTGCGCCATTCCGCGATGGGTTTGACGGTATCGACATCGGCCTGGTCGTAGGCAAAGCCCGCGGGCAGGCGGACCTCATAGCCCCACACATTACCGCGCTGCCATCCGGCATCGGCGAGTACGTTGGCGGCGGAGGCGAGCGCATCCGCTGTCGAATGCCACATGTCGATCGTGCCATCACCATCGCCATCGACGGCATGAGCCAAGAATGTCGTCGGCGTGAACTGCGTCTGGCCGAATGCGCCGGCCCATGAGGCGGTCATGATCGTGGGATCGAATTTCTGCTGCTGCATGATCTTCAGCGCGGCGAGGAATTCCGGTTTCGCGTATTCGGCGCGGGGCCCGTCATAGGCGAGCGTCGCCAGCGCCTCGAACATGTTGAACGACTCGTGGCCGTGGCCGAAGTCGCTCTCATTGCCCCAGATCGACGTGACGACTTCCTTCGGCACGCCGTACTTTGCTTCGATGGACGAGAGCGTCTGCAGGTTGGCGTTCAGGCCCGCCTGTCCATCCGACACGCGTTTGTCGGAGACCGCGCTGTCCAAATAGAGCCACACCGGCCGCGAAAACTCCGGCTGGTTGAGGTTCAGGTCCTCGACGCGCTGGTTGCGGTGGATGTTGGCGGTCGCGGAGTCATAGACCGACGGCTTGATCCCCGCCGCGATGGCGACCGCGCGCTCGTCATGGATGAAGGTCTGGAACTTGAGGTCCTGGGGTGTTGGCGTCGCCGGCGCCGTGGGCTGTGTCTGGCCTGCCCAGGCAGGGGTGAGGGCCCAAGCCGCGGCCAGCGCCGCCAGTCCGATCCGGGTCCGCGATGAGAACGCCATGGACAAATCCCCAATTTCAGCCTTTGTAGCACGCCAGAACTGGCGGAAATGCGGCAAAAATCCCACAAATCTGGCGGTTGACAGGGCACACCCCCGCCACTAGTTTCCGCGCTCTTTTTCAGGTCCGGCACGTCCCATGAAGATCCGCAACTCCCTCAAGTCTCTCAAGAAGCGCGACAAGGATTGCCGCGTCATCCGCCGCCGCGGCCGCACCTACGTCATCAACAAGAAGAACCCCCGCTTCAAGGCGCGTCAGGGCTAATTCTTAGCCTCTCGCGCCCGCAGTGCGGGTTGGAGAGGTCATGACATCCACACCTTCCATCGAGACGATTCTCGCCCGCGTGTCCGCGCGGATTGCGCCCGTGCGCGGTGTTCGCGCCATAGTGCTGGGCGGCAGCCGCGCGCGCGGCTGGCAACACGCCAAATCCGATATCGACATCGGTCTCTATTATTCCGGCGATCTCGACATCGCCGCGCTGAATGAAGCCGCGGCCGAACTGGATGACGAACATCGCGAAGGGCTCGCCACCGAACGCGGCGGATGGGGCCGCTGGGTCGATGGCGGTGCGTGGCTTCAGGTGGAAGGTATCGCCGTCGATCTTCTCTATCGCGACTTCGCACGCATTGATCGCGTTATCGGCGAGGTTCAACGCGGCGAGTTTGAGATCGCCTATCATGTCGGCCATCCGCACGCCTATGTCTCGGCCGCCTATGCCGGCGAGTTGGCGATCAGCCGACCGCTGCACGATCCCGAAGGCTTGATCGCCGCACGCAAAGTGCAACTCACCCTATATCCGAATGCATTGCGAAAAGAACTGATCGCCCGCTTTCTCGGCGAAGCGAAGTTCACGCTTCTGCTGGTCGAGAAAGGTTTGGCGTCACAGGATGCGATTTACGCTGGGGGCGCCGCGTTTCGGGTTGTGGCGTGTTTGTGTCAGACAATTTTCGCGCTGAATCGCGAATGGCTGATCAATGAAAAGGGCGCCGTGAAGCGTGCCGCCGCAATGGCGCTGGCGCCGAAGGGTTTCGCAGCGCGCGCCGCCGATCACGCCCAACTCGCCGCGCTCGTCGATGAAACCGAGGCGTTGGCGTCGGGGCTTTGAAGCGCGCTAAGCTTGGCGCATGGAGCTTGCGCCGACCGATGCCGATATTCTTGCCCGCCGAGCGGAGATTGTCGCGGGTCTGAAATCGCTTGTGCCCGATGGTGTGGTGTCGGATCGCAGCGGTCTTGCCGCGTTCGATGGCGATGCACTTACCGCCTATCGCCAGTCGCCGCTCGTCTGTGTGCTGCCGAAGACGGCGGAGCAGGTGGCCGCCGTCCTGAAATTCGCGAGCGAGAACGGCGTGCCGATCGTGCCGCGCGGTGCGGGCACGTCGCTGTCCGGTGGTGCGCTGCCGCGTGCGGATGGAATTCTTCTCGGACTTTCGCGCATGAACCGGATCGTGGAGATCGATCTGGAGAATCGCTGCGTCGTGGCGGAGCCTGGCGTCACCAATCTCGCGATCACGCGCTCGGTGGAGGGCCATGGCTTCTATTACGCGCCCGATCCGTCGAGCCAGATCGCCTGCACCATCGGCGGCAACGTCGCGGAAAATTCCGGCGGGCTGCACTGCCTGAAGTATGGCCTCACGACGAACAACCTTCTCGGCGTGAAACTGGTGACGCTGAATGGCGACATCGTAGAACTCGGCGGCAGACACGGAAGCGACGGCGGTTACGATCTGCTCGGCATCGTCGCGGGCTCCGAAG
>JADMIO011426188.1_pt1 | contig 48508 bp, 44 predicted proteins | sample 8958161 | NCBI WGS metagenome assembly JADMIO01 (sample SAMN16585339, study PRJNA669376) | soil metagenome | isolation source: Crop rotation soil | place: USA: Cullars Rotation, Alabama | collected 2011
GGCCGCGACTTCAAGTCACGTGAATTCCAAGCTTCGGATCCCACTGTGCTGGAAAGCGCGGGCGGTCATGGCAGAGACCACGGTCCTGCAGGAGGAGCTGTTCGCCGAGATGAAGGGCCGCATCAAGGAGGAGGACTCCTCGGTGCCGGCGCCGGACGGGCCCTACGCGTATCTGACCAAATATGTCGCCGGCGGCCAGCAGCCGGTGCTTGCCCGCACGCCGCGCGGCGGCGGCGAGGAGACCATCCTGATCGACGGCAATGCCGAGGCGCGCGAGCGGCCGTTCTTCCGCTTCGGCGGGGCGCATCATTCGCCGGACCACCGCTATCTCGCCTGGAGCTTCGACGAGCGCGGCTCGGAGCTCTACACCATTCGAATCCGCGATCTCAAGACCGGGCTCGATCTCGAGGACCGCATCGAGGGGACAAGCGGCCGCGTGGTGTGGGCGGGCGACAGCCGGCGCATCTTCTATGTGCAGCTGAACGAGAACCACCGTCCGTCCAAGCTCTACAGGCATCGCCTCGGCACGCCGAGCGAGGACGACCAGCTGGTCTATGAGGAGACGGATCCCGGGTTTTTCCTCGGCGTCGGGCTGACGCAGTCGCGCCGCTTCATCCTGATCGACAGCCACGACCACGAGACCTCGGAGGTGCGGGTGATCCCGGCCGATGCACCGGAGCTGAGGCCGCGGCTGGTAGCCAGGCGCGAGGCCGGCCTCGAATATGCCATCGAGGAGGCGCGCGGCGCCTTCTACATTCTCACCAATGCCGATGGGGCGGAGGACTTCAAGATCGTCACCGCTCCGGTGCACAGCGCGAGCGGCCGAGCGGGCTGGCGGGATCTCGTGCCGTATCAGCGGGACCGGCTGATCCTCGCGATGACGGTGTTCGCAGGCCACCTCGTGCGGCTGGAACGGCTGAACGGGCTGCCGCGCATCGTCGTGCGCCGGCTCTCGGACGGCGCCGAGCATGCAATCGCGTTGGAGGAGGAGACCTATTCTCTCGGACTCATCGACGGTTACGAATTCGCCACATCGACGCTGCGCTTCAGCTATTCCTCGCCGACGACGCCGAGCGAGGTGTTCGACTACGACATGGAGAGCCGCGAACGGGTGTTGCGCAAGGTCCAGGAGGTGCCGTCGGGACACGACCCGGCCGCCTATGTGGCGCGCCGCATCATGGCGCCGGCGCCGGACGGCGAGACCGTGCCGGTGTCGCTGGTGCACCGTCGCGACACGCCGCTCGACGGGCGCTCGCCGCTCTGGCTTTACGGCTACGGCTCGTACGGCGTCACGATCCCGGCGGCGTTCAACACCAACATCCTGTCGCTCATCGACCGCGGCTTCATCTATGCCATCGCGCATGTGCGGGGCGGCAAGGACAAGGGCTATCGCTGGTACCGCGAGGGCAAGCGCCGTCAGAAGATGCACACCTTCACCGATTTCATCGCCGCAGCGCGGCATCTCGCGGCGGAGGGGATCACGGCCCCGGGGAACATCGTCGCCCAGGGCGGCAGCGCCGGCGGCATGCTGATGGGGGTTGCGGCCAATCTGGCGCCGGAGTGCTTCAGGGCGATCGTGGCCGAGGTGCCGTTCGTGGACGTTCTCAACACCATGCTCGACGACACGCTGCCCTTGACCCCGCCGGAATGGCCGGAATGGGGCAATCCGATCGCCTCGAAGGCGGATTACGAGACCATTGCCGCCTATTCGCCCTACGACAATGTCCGCGCGCAGCACTATCCGCATATCCTGGCGGTTGCCGGCCTGACCGATGCGCGGGTGACCTATTGGGAGCCGGCCAAATGGGTGGCGCGCTTGCGCGAGATGAAAACCGACAACAACCTCCTGCTGCTCGACACCAAGATGGAGGCGGGGCATGCCGGCTCTCCGGGCCGTTTCGATCGTCTCAAGGAGGTGGCCTTCGTGTATGCCTTCGGCTTGCAGGTCGCCGCCGGAGGTGCGAGATAGAACAGCGGAGCGATATCATGGCCGAACCCGTCAAGAAGCAACCGGCACCTGCGAACCCGGAGCTTGCAGCCTTCGACTGGCAGGATCCCCTCGACCTCGAGAACCAGCTCACGGAGGAGGAGCGGATGATCCGCGACAGCGCCCGGGCGTTTGCCCAGGACAAGCTGATGCCGCGGGTGCTGCAGGCCTTTCGGCGGGAGGAATTCGACCGGGCGATCATGAACGAGCTCGGGGACGTCGGCTTTCTCGGCGTCATGACGAGTGAGCAGTATGGCGGCTCGGGGCTCGGCTATGTCGCCTATGGCCTGATCGCGCGGGAGATCGAACGGGTCGACTCGGGCTATCGCTCGGCGATGAGCGTCCAGAATTCGCTGGTCATGCACCCGATCGAGGCCTATGGGTCGCCGGCCCAGAAGCAGCGCTGTCTCCGCCGCCTGGCCAGCGGCGAATGGGTGGGCTGCTTCGGGCTGACCGAGGCGGAAGCCGGCTCTGATCCGGGCTCGATGAAAACGAAGGCGGTGCGCATCAGCGGCGGCTACCGCCTCAACGGCTCGAAGACGTGGATCACCAACTCGCCGATCGCCGACGTGGCGGTGGTGTGGGCGAAGCTCGAGGACGAGGGCATCCGCGGCTTCCTGGTCGAGCGCGGCACGCCGGGGTTCTCGACGCCGAAGATCCTCGGCAAGATGTCGCTCAGGGCCTCGGTGACGGGCGAGATCCTGCTGCAGGACGCCGAGGTGCCGGAGGACAGCCTGCTGCCGGACGCCAAGGGTCTTGCCGGCCCCTTCGGCTGCCTCAACAAGGCGCGTTACGGGATCGCCTGGGGCGCCATGGGCGCCGCCGAGGACTGCTGGCAGCGGGCGCGATCCTACGTGCTGGAGCGGCGGCAGTTCGGGCGGCCGCTCGCCGCCAATCAGCTCGTTCAGAAAAAGCTCGCCGACATGCAGACGGAGATCGCAATCGGCCTCCAGGGGGCGCTGGCGCTCGGCCGCGGGCTCGAGCGCGGCAGCATCGGAACTCCGGCGATCTCGCTCATGAAGCGCAACAATTGCGGCAAGGCGCTCGACATCGCCCGGACGGCACGCGACATGCATGGCGGCAACGGCATCTCGGACGAGTTCCATGTCATCCGCCACATGGTCAACCTCGAGACGGTCAACACCTATGAGGGGGCGCATGACGTCCATGCGCTCATCCTCGGACGGGCGCAGACCGGCATTCAGGCCTTCTCGTGATGGGGTGCACAGGTGACTGACATCAGCATCGAGCAGGAGGATCCGCGCGCCGACGACGTTGCCGCGATGATCGGCGAGCTTGACCGCTATCTGTCGGGACTTTATCCGGCAGAAAGCAATCACCTGGTGGCGCCATCCTCGCTCGCAGCCGACAATGTCTGCTTCTTCGTGGCGCGGCGGGGCGGGACAGCGCAGGCCTGCGGGGCGCTGGTGCGCGAGGCGCCCGACTGGGCCGAGGTAAAGCGAATCTATGTGCGTCCGGCGGCGCGCGGATCGGGTCTCGGCGGGGCCATTCTCGGAGCGATCGAGAGTGCTGGGCGCGGCATGGGGCTGCGATGGCTCAAGGTCGAGACCGGCAAGCGGCAGCCCGAGGCGCTCGGGTTGTTCGAGAAGGCCGGTTATGTGCGCTGCGCCCGGTTCGGAGCCTATCCGTTGGGCGATCCATGGAGCATCTTCATGGAAAAGGCGTTGTTCTGACGTTCCCTCGCCTCTCCTGAAAAACCGGGAGAAGGGAAAATGGGGCCTATTGCTCAATTCCCGGCGATTGCCTATTGCCTAGGGATCGCTACCCTGCCCCACCCGATGGAGGTCCGAAATGGCGTTCTCGCTCCCCGAACTCCCCTACCCTTATGAAGCGCTTGAACCCTACATGTCGAAGGAGACGCTTCAGTACCATCACGACAAGCACCACATGGCCTATGTGACCAATGGCAACAATCTCCTGAAAGATTCGGGGCTTGACGGCCTCAGCCTGACCAAGATCGTCAAGGCGTCCTACGGCAAGAACCAGGGGCTGTTCAACAATGCCGGCCAGCACTATAACCATATTCACTTCTGGAAATGGATGAAGCCGAAGGGCGGCGGCAAGAACCTGCCGGCGCGCGTGCAGAAGGCGATCGACGGCGACCTTGGCGGCTACGACAAGGCGCGGAACGACTTCATCCAGGCCGGCATCACGCAATTTGGCTCGGGCTGGTGCTGGATCGCGGTGAAGGACGGCAAGCTCGTGATCATGAAGACGCCGAACGGCGAGAACCCGCTCGTGCACAATGCGCAGCCGATCCTCGGCTGCGACGTATGGGAACATTCCTATTACATCGACTACCGGAATCTCAGGCCTAAATATCTCGAGACCTGGTTCGACAACCTCGTGAACTGGGCCTATGTCGAGGAAATGCTCGAGCAGGCGGCCTAGCCGCCGGCTTCACGAAAGGCGCCGGCCATGACGTCTCTCGACAGCGTCGGGCAGGCGGTGCTGGCGCTCAAGCGCGGCGAGATGATCATCGTCGTCGATGACGACGATCGCGAGAACGAGGGCGATCTGATCGCCGCCGCCTCGAAGATCACGCCGGAACAGATGGCGTTCATGATCCGACACACCAGCGGCATCGTGTGCGCCCCGATGACCGCCGACAATGCGCGCCGGCTCAAGCTCGATCCGATGGTGGCGGTGAATGATGCGCCGCTCGGCACCGCGTTCACCGTCTCGATCGACTATCGCGAGGGGCTGACGACCGGCATCTCGGCCCGCGAGCGGGCCGCCACCGTGCACGCGCTTGCCAATGCCAATGTCCAAGCGAGCGACTTTGTCCGGCCCGGTCATGTGTTTCCGCTGATCGCCAAGTCGGGCGGCGTGCTGATGCGCTCCGGGCATACCGAAGCGGCGGTGGATCTCGTACGGCTCGCGGGCGAGCCGCCGGTCGGGGTCATTGCCGAACTCGTGAACGACGACGGCACTGTCAAGCGCGGCGCCGAGGTGTCGCAGTTCGCCAAGGAGCACGGGCTCAAGATCATCTCCGTCGCCGACCTCATCGCGTGGCGGCAATCGCGCGAACGCCTCGTCGAGCCAAGCCCCGCCCTGGCCGTGACGACGCCGGCCGGCCCGGCACGGGTGATCGCCTATCGGACGCCGTTCGACCCCGTCCAGCACCTTGCCATCGTCTATGGTGACATCGGGGAGGGCCGCGATGTGCCGGTGCGGCTTCACCGCGAGGATCTCGTCGAGGATCTGTTCGGCGGCGGCCAGACGCTCAAGGCCGTCTACGAGCGGTTCGCCAGGGAGGGCCGCGGCGTGCTCGTCTATCTCCGAGAGGGCACCGCCGGGGTGCCAGCGGCAGCAGGAGGCGGACCCGATGGCGAGCGCGGCAACACCGGCTCGGCGCGACGGCGCGAGGAAGCCTGGCGCGATGTCGGGCTTGGGGCCCAGATCCTGCGCGATCTCGGAGTGACCTCGATCAAGCTCCTCGCGTCGCGCAATCGCCACTATGTCGGGTTGTCGGGATTCGGCATCGACATCACCTCGACCGACATCCTGGAGGGGTGAGGTGACCGGGCGCCTGCCGTCAGCGATGCCACGCCGCGCGCGCGATCGATGAAGAAGCCGAAGGCACGCAAGCTCAAGAAGCACCGGCGCAGCGGCCTCGGCCTTGCCAAGCTCGCGGGCTGGCGGGAGTTCGTCAACCTGCCGGAGCTCGAGATCGGGCCGATCCCGGCCAAGGCCGATACCGGGGCGATGTCGGCGGCGCTCCATGCCGAGAACATCGTCGTCCATTCGGCGGACGGAGCCAGGCGGGTGCGGTTCGACGCCTTCATCGACGAGGCGCGCCACATCACCCGCGCCTGCGATCTGCCGCTGCACGGGGTCAAGCGGGTGAAGAGCAGCACCGGCACGGTCGAGGACCGCTGGGTGGTCGAAACCGAGATCGAGCTCGGCCAGACCCGCTGGCGGGCGCTGGTCACGCTGACCGACCGCAACGAGATGGGCCTGCCGATGCTGCTCGGAAGGGCAACGCTGCGCGGGCGCTTCGTCGTGCATCCCGGTCGGAGCTTCCTGCTGACCCGGTCGGTTCAGCGCTCGGCATTGCGCAGGACCGCGTCATGAGGCTGGCGCTGCTCACCCGCAATGCCAAGCTCTATTCGCATCTGCGGTTGATCCAGGCTGCCAAGGATCGCGGGCATGAAATCGTGCCGATCGACTATCTGCGCTGCCACGTCAGCATCACGTCGCTGCAGCCTTCGCTGCGCTTCCGCGGCACGACGCTTGCCGGCTTCGATGCGGTGATCCCGCGGATTGCCGCGTCGCGGACCTTTTTCGGCCTCGCGGTCTTAAGGCAGTTCGAGATGATGGGCGTGTGGCCGCTCAATGAATCGGTGGCGATCGGCCGCTCGCGCGACAAGCTCAGGTGCCTGCAGCTGCTCGCCCGCGACGGGATCGGTCTGCCGGTCACCGCCTTTGCCCACTACACGACCAAGGCGGACGAGGTGATCGAGATCGCCGGCGGAGCGCCGGTGGTGATCAAGCTGCTCGAAGGCACTCAGGGCATCGGCGTCGTGCTGGCGGAAACCCATCAGTCGGCCAAGTCGATGATCGAGGCGTTCCGCGGCGCCAACACCAACATCCTGGTCCAGCAGTTCATCCGCGAGGCGTCGGGGCGCGACATCCGCGCCTTCGTGATCGGAGGCGAGGTGGTGGCGGCCATGGAGCGGCGCGGTCCAGCGGGCGACTTCCGTTCCAATCTGCACCGCGGCGGCTCGGCACGGGCGGTCGACATCAATGCCGAGGAGCGCAGGACCGCAATCCGGGCGGCGCGCACCATGGGCCTCAACGTAGCGGGCGTGGACATGCTGCGGTCGCAGAACGGGGTGGTGGTCATGGAGGTCAATTCCTCGCCGGGGCTCGAAGGAATCGAGGCAGCGACAGGAATCGACATCGCGGCCAAGATCGTGGAATTTATCGAGGAAAAGCACCGACCCGGGCAAACCCGCACGCGCGGGCGCGGGTAAGGTGAGAGCATGACGACCCGAGGTTGACGCATGTCATTGTGCACGGTGTTCGCCCTCCTTGCCTCATGGCCGGCCGCCGAGCCGGCCATCCAGGAGACGGTGCAGAAGAGGCTGGACGGGCGGGTCAAGCCCGGCCATGAGGGAGAGAGCGACAGTGCAGCCGAAAGGATCCCACCTTGGCGCATCAGGCGCTAGGAAAGCGGCGTCCATGCTGCGGGTGAAACGCGAGGACTTCATCATCGGCGAGGCGGCGATTGCGCCGGGCACGCAGCGCACGGTCGACCTCAGCGTGAGCATGCTGTCGAACCACATGCCGATGACCCTGCCGGTGCGGGTGGTCAACGGCGTCGAGCCCGGGCCGGTCCTGTTTCTTTCGGGTGCCGTCCATGGCGACGAGATCACGGGCATCGAGATCATCCGGCGCGTTCTCAAGGACGAGGCGCTGCAGACCATGGCCGGCACGCTCCTGGCAGTGCCGATCGTCAACTCGCTGGGGTTTCTGAGCCAGTCCCGCTATCTGCCGGACGGCCGCGATCTCAACCGGTGCTTTCCGGGCTCGGACCGCGGGTCGCTCGCCTCGATTCTCGCCGACCTGTTCCTGCGCGAGGTGGTGCTGCGCGCCCAATACGGCATCGATCTGCATTCCGCTGGCGCCCATCGCATCAATCTGCCGCAGGTGCGGATCGCACCGGAGCAGCCGGAGCTCCTCGAGCTCGCGCAGGCGTTCGGCGCACCGGTGATCCTGGTGTCCAGGCTCAGGGACGGATCGCTCCGGCAGCATGCCCGCAATGCCGGGGTCAAGGTGCTGCTCTATGAGGGCGGCGAGGCGCTCAGGCTGGACGAGATGTCGGTTCGCGTGGGAGTGCTCGGAATTCTGCGGGTGATGAAGGCGCTCGGCATGATCAACGATCCTTCGGTGCGGTTCAGCCGGGTCCAGCCGGCGCTGTCGCAATCCTCGATCTGGCTCAGGGCGCCGGACGGCGGGATCCTGGCGACGCGGTATCTCAAGGGCGAAATGGTGCGGCGCGGCGAGCCGCTCGGCGAAATCTCCGATCCCTTCGGGGAGCGTCGGACGCCGGTCGTTGCGCCGGAGGACGGCATCATCATCGGCCACACCAACCTGCCGGTGGTCAATCGCGGCGACGCCCTGTTCCATGTGGCGCGGGTCAAGGATCCGGCGACGACGCTGGCGCGGATCGGACAGATCGGCGGCGAAGCGGAAGCCGCCGTCCTGTTCGACGAGGACGAGATCCTGTGAGCGCGGCGCGTTCGGCCTTGACGCTGTCGCGGCGGCAGCTCCTCGCCTCGGCGGCGGCAGGCGGTCTTGGCGTCTTCTTCGCGCCGTTGCTGTCGCGCGCCGCCGTTCAGCCCCTCGAAGCGCCTGTCGCCGAGATCCGGACCAGCGTGCGGACGGTGAACGGCATAGCGCTGATCGATCCCTATGGCTGGCTCAGGGCCGACAATTGGCGCGAGGTGCTGGAGGATCCGCAGACGCTTCCGGCACCCATCCGCCGCCATATCGAGGCGGAGAACGCTTATGCGGACGCCTATCTCGAGCCGCTTCGGCCGTTCATGGCGACGCTGAAGAGGGAGATCGAGGGCCGGGTGGAGAAGGATGAGTCCTCGCCCTTCCTGAAGCGCGGGCGCTTCGAATATGCCACGGCCTATGTGGCAGGCGCCGAGCACTATCGGGTGCTTCGCCGCGAAATTGCGACGCAGCACGAGGAGGTGGTGCTCGATTTCGATCAGCTTGCGAAGGATCAGGAGTTTTTCGATCCCGGCGGGTACGAGCCGTCGCCCGATCACCGGCTGATCGCCTGGAGCGCCGACCGCACCGGCGCCGAGCGCTTCACCATACGGATCCGCGATGTGGCAAGCGGCCGCGATCTTCCGGACATCATCGAACAGGCCGGCACCAGCATCGTGTGGTCCAACGATGGCCGATCGGTTCTGTATCAGCCGCTCGACAAGGAGAACAGGGTGCTGGCCGTCGCCGCGCACCGGCTGGGCACGCCGCAGGCGCAGGATCGCCAGCTCATGCGCGAGAGCGATCCGAGATATCCGCTGACGCTGTGGCAGTCGGCATCGGAGCGCTACGCCATTGCTGCGGCTACGAGCGCGGACGATTCGGAAGTCACCGTGATTGATCTCGAGGCGGTGGACCAGCCGCCGCGCCGGGTGATCGCCCGCGGCACCGGCGGCTTGTGCACGCTCGACCATGATGGCGAGCGCTTTCTCATCTGCACCGATCTCAATGCCGAGGAGTTTCGCATCGTGGCCGCTCCGGAGGCGTCGCCCGAGCCGCGAAACTGGACCGACATCGTGCCCCATGACCCGCGGCGGACCATCCAGTCGTTCGATATCACCAGGCGGCATCTGGTCTGGCTCGAGCGGGTGAACGCCTTGCCGCGCCTCGTCATCAGGCGGCTGAGCGACGGGCAGGAACGGTCGATCGCGTTCGATACCGAGGCATATTCGCTGTCGCTGATCGGCGCGGCCGACTTCGACAGCACGCTCGTGCGCTTCACGATGTCGTCGCCGGCCGAACCCGAGAAATGGTTCGACTATGACATGGAGACCGGGACCATGACGCTTCTCAAGCAGCAGCGGATCCCGAGCGGCCATGATCCCGCAGCCTATGTGGTTCGCCGGCTGGAGGCGCCGGCGCGCGACGACGAGACGATCCCGGTCACCCTGCTCTACCGCAAAGGCCAGCCGCTCGACGGCTCCTCGCCAATGCTTCTCGAAGCCTATGGCGCCTACTCGCTCGGTTCGGCGGCGGAGTTCCAGAGCGATCCCTTATCGCTGGTCGATCGCGGCATGATCTACGGCATCGCGCATGTGCGCGGCGGCGACGAGAAGGGTCGGCGCTGGTACAAGGCCGGCAGGCGCGACCGGCGCAACAACACCTTCAACGACTATATCGATGTCGCCGACCATCTGGTCGCGAAGCGCTACACCGCCAAGGGCCGGATCGTCGGGCTCGGCGCCTCGGCCGGCGGGACGCTCATGGGCGTCGTCGCAAACCGCCGCCCGGATCTGTTCGCCGCCATCGTTGCGGATGTGCCTTTCGTCGACGTCGTCAACACGCTGCTCGACCCCGAGCTTCCGCTGACGCCTTCCGATTATTCGGAATGGGGCAATCCGCTCGCGTCGCGGACCGAGCTTGAATGGCTGCTGTCCTATTCTCCCTACGACAATGTCGCACCGCAGCCCTATCCGGCGATCCTGGCGGTTGCCGGCCTCACGGATTCGCGGGTGACCTACTGGGAGCCGGCGAAGTGGGCGGCGCGGCTTAGGGGCAACAATACGGGCAGCAAGCCGATCCTGCTCAAGACCGCCATGGCGTCCGGCCACATGGGGGAATCGGGCCGTTTTGGGGCAACGGAAACCACTTCGCTCCTTTACGCGTTCGCCTGCCAAGCCGTCCGTTTGGTCAACGGCGGCCCCTAAGACAGTAGTCCAACTACACGGTTTTAATCCTGCGGTTGCGTGGTGCAATCATGCCTCGATCTATGCCGTCGGGACATACATCCTATGATTGTCCTTCTTTGCAATTACCTGCAATTTTCCGGATAGAAGCCGATTTCTCGTCACATTCTCCGGTATGGTCTCGCGCCGGTTCGGACCCGCACAGCGTGTTCGAGCGGCCTCCGTTGCAAGCGGGGGAGAGGTTCAACGAAAAGAATGGGGTCTCATGACAAAATTTGCGTCAGCTGCTTTGCTCACCGCGTGCGTGTTTTTCGCAGGGGCGCCCGCATCGGTTGCCCATGCGCAGGTAGGTTTGGCGTCCTATTACAAATCAGGCCAGAGAACCGCCAATGGCGAGCGCTTCAACCCGCACGGGCTGACCGCCGCCCACCGGTCGCTGCCGTTCGGCACAAAGGTCAGGGTGCAGAATGTCCGGACCGGGCGCTCGGTGGTGGTTCGCATCAACGACCGCGGCCCGTTCGTTCGCGGCCGGGTGATCGACCTGGCGTTCGGCGCCGCCCGGGCCATCGGTCTTGCCGGAATTGCCAAGGTGTCGTTCGAGGTCGTGAGATAAAACCGTCCAACGAGCCGGGGGCTCCCCGAGGCCCCCGGGCCTTTGCTAGACTTCCGCCAGGCGAGCCGATGAGGGTGGCGATGGCGGTCCAGGAGCAAGCAGGCAAAGGCGTGGCGGCGATGGAAGCCGCCCGTGGTCCGCGCCTGCGATCATGACGGTCTCAGCTGGCGACAGGCCGGCGAGTGATCGGCGCGGCGGCATCCTGATGTCGCTGTCGATGTTCTGCTTCATTCTCAACGACACGGTCACCAAGCTGCTCTCGACCAAGGTCGGCATCGGCGAATTCGTGTTCCTGCGCGGGCTGTTCGCGACGGCGATGATCTTCGGGCTGGTGGCGCTCACCGGCCATTTCCGCCGGCTTCATCTTGCTCTCGACCGGGTCGTGGTCGTGCGAGCCTTGTTCGATCTCCTGGCGACCGGCCTGTTCATTGCGGCGCTGTTCCACATGCCGCTGCCGAATGTCACCGCCGTGATGCAGGCAGTGCCGATCACCGCGACGGTCATGACGATGATCGTGTTCAAGGAGCGGGTCGAAGCGCGGCAGCTCGGTGCCATCGTCGTCGGGCTCCTCGGCGTGCTTTTGATCATCAAGCCCGGCGCCAGCGGTTTCAACCCGGCGGTGGTGCTGGCGGCCGCCGCCATGGCAGCGGTCGCCGTCCGCGACCTCGTGACGCGCCGCATCGGCCCCCAGATCCCTTCGGCGGTGGTGACGCTGACCACGGCCTTTCTGGTGATGGCGGGCGGGGCTGTCTGGTCGGCGGTCGAGGGCCTTCAACCAATGGCGCCGCAGACGGCCGCGACGCTGGCACTCGCGGCGGTGTTCCTGATCCTCGGGCAGCTGCTGATGGTGCAGGCGGTCCGGGTCGCGGGTATCGCAGCCACCACGCCTTTCCGCTATACGAACGTGGTGTGGGCATTGGTCCTGGGCTGGGCGATCTTCGGGTTCATCCCCGATTCCCTGGCATTCATCGGCATCGTGCTGATCGCCGGCAGCGGCCTTTACACGATTCTGGAGCCAACCTTGAAGCAGAGACAGCGTCGATGGTTTCACCTCGGTTCATCACAGTCCTGACTGCCGCATTGCTGCTGGCCGGTGCGGCAGCATCGGCGCGCGAGCTCGGGCGGGCGGCGGTCGGCGGGCGCCAAATCGCCATCTTCGAGGATCGGACCTGGCGGTTCGTCGACGAGCTCGCCCCCTCGCCGAAGAACTGCCCGCCCGGCGAGGTGTGGCAGAGCCGACGACTGTCGCTGTCGCTCTGCGTCAAGAACGGCACCTGGACCTCGCAAGGCGAGCGCTATTTCTTCGAGAGCCTGTTCACCGACCCGACCTCGGCCGCCTATGCCGGAATCGTGACCGAGGCAACGCCGCTTTCGACGCAGCAGATGAAGGACCTGGTGCTTGCCACGGTCAAGGACAACCCGGAGATCCGCGAGGTCCGGGACGTGAGCTACAGCACCCGCACCATCAACGGCCACGAGCTCGGGGTTCTCGATTATACGGTGGTTCTCAAGCGCGGCGTCAGCTTCCGCTACCGCAACATCTATGGCGGGATCCCGGACGTCGGCAATTTCCAGATGATGTTCTGGGCGTCGCCCGAGCAGTTCAACGAGCATGAAACAGCCTTCGAGGAATTGGCCGGAACGGTGACCTATGCCGGGCGCTAGAGCTTGACACCATCGAGCTCCGGCTCGTGCTATCCTCGGCCAGGGAGGATTGCGCATGTCCGGTCGTGCCGTATCGCTCGCCGCATGCCTGCTCTTGACCCTGCAGCAGCCAGCGGCAGCACGCGAGGTCGGGCTCGAGCTCGTCCTCGCCATTGATTGCTCGCTGTCGGTCAGCGATCCGGAATACACCCTGCAAATGGGAGGGATCGCTGCGGCGCTGCGCAATCCGCAAATCAGCGCGCTCATTCTCGAGCAGCCTGGCGGGGTTGCACTCACGGTGATGCAGTGGGCCGGCACGGCGACGACGCACCAGGCCGTGCCGTGGCGTCTCCTCACGACGCAGGAGGATGTCGAAGCCTTTGCCGCCGCGACAGCAGCGGCGCGGCGCGCCCCTCTCAGCTACTACACGGCGATCGGGCATGCCATCGCCGCCGGCGTCAGGCTGATCGCCGGCAACGATTACGAGGGACGGGAGAAGAAGATCGACATTTCCGGCGACGGGCGCAGCAATGCCGGCCCGGCGCCCGGGATCGTCAAGCTGATCGCCGTCAAAAACGGGATCACCATCAACGGCCTCGCCATTCTCACCGACGATGCCGGGCTTGCGGAATACTATGCCGGCGAGGTCAGCGGCGGTCCGGGGGCCTTCACAGTCTCGGCCAACAGCTATCGCGATTTCGCTGCCGCCTTCGCCCGCAAGCTCTACCGCGAATTGCTGCCGCGGACGGCAGGTCGCGAAGGCAGCGGGGGACTTGCCATGGGTGAGCGATGAAGGGGCTCGGCGCGGTCGGGCTGGCACTCGGGCTTGCGGCAGTTGCTCCGCCGGCGGCAGCCCAGGAGATTCCGGTCGATCTCGAGCTCGTCCTTGCCGTCGATGTTTCCGGCAGCGTCGACGAGCGCGAATATTCGCTGCAGATGATCGGCATCTCCGAGGCGCTGCGCCTGCCGGAGGTGGGCGAGCTGATCGCCTCGCATCATGGCGGGGTGGCGCTGACTGTGGTGCACTGGTCGGCCGCCCAGGTGAACCGGCAGGTGGTGCCGTGGCGGCTCCTGCGCAACGGCGCCGATGCGGCGGCCTTCGCCGAGGAGGTCGACAAGTCCCACCGGTCGAACTGGGTTAACCAGACGGCGATCGGCCATGCGATCCAGTTCTGCGTCAAGCTGCTCGAAACCAATGCATATGCCGGGCGGCTGCGCCGAATCGACATGTCGGGCGATGGCCGCAACAATTCCGGCATCGCCCCGGCCACGGCCCGCGAGGCCGCCTTGGCGCGCCATATCACGGTCAACGGACTGCCGATCCTCGATGGCGATTACGGCCTCGGGGACTATTACAGCGCATTTGTCGCCGGCGGCGACGACGCATTCGTGATCACCGCCGAGACGTACAAGGATTTCGCAAAGGCGTTCCGCACCAAGCTCATCCGGGAGCTGTCGCCGAAGCTGGCCTCGCGGCCGAGGCAGTTGGGGAGCAGGCCTCCCTCCCTCATGGCCGGCCCCCGAGCCGGCCATCCAGAGGATTTAGCCGCCAGGGCTGGATGGCCGGGTCAAGCCCGGCCATGAGGGGAAGGAGGAGGTGCCTATTGCCTCATTTGCGATCGGCGGTCGCATTCTCGACGGCAGACTTGACGACGGCCTTGCGCCGGCGGTCCTTGCGGCCGAGGGCACGGCGGGAGTCCTCGCGCCGCTGGTGAATTCCGGCAATGATGATGCCGATCGGGATGCCGATCTCGTCGAGGACGGCCTCGCCGAGCTGCAGGCTTGCCTCGGTCGTTTCGGGCACCGCGTCGGTGACGCCAAGACGATAGAGGTGACGGGCATGCGGTTCGTCGCGGGCCCGGGCCACGATGATCAGATCGTCGCGCTCCGCCCGCGCGATCTGGGTCAGACTGTCGACCTTGGCCGGCGCATCCATGGTGAGAACCAGCGCCTTGGCGTTGGCGATGCCGCAGCGCCGCAGGAATTCGAGCCGCTCGGCATTGCCGTAATAGACCGGCTTGCCGTCGGTGCGGCAGCGCGCCACGAGGCCGGAATCGGAATCCACGGCGAGATAGGGGACCCGGTACTCGTCCAGCATGTCGGCGACCAGCTGGCCGACCCGGCCGAAGCCGACGATGAGCACGCGCTCGCGATCATCTGAGGGCGGCTCGACCACGGTCTCCGGCGGGAGCGGCGTTGCTGCCTCCAGGCGCCGGTTGAGCCGCCGCGCCCATGGCGAGATGAAGGGCAGCGCGAACATGCTGATGGCGATCACCAGCGTGGCATGGCTCGCCAGACCTCCGGGCAAGGCTCCAGCGGCAGCGGCAGCCGCGAGGGCGACGAAGCCGAACTCGCCGCCGGGCCCGGTGAGCAGCGCCGTCTCGACGACCGTCGCCCAGCGCAGCCCGAACAGCGGCCCTGCCAGGACAACGACAGCCGCCTTGACCGCGATCATCCCGAGCACCGCCGCGACCAGCAGCAACGGCTGCGCGATCAGGGTCGCCGGGTTGATGGTCATGGTCACCGAGATGAAGAAGATGCCGAGGAGCAGGCCCTTGAAGGGATCGATCAGGCTTTCGGCCTCGCGCCGAAACTCGGTCTCGGCGATGAGGAGACCGGCGACAAAGGCGCCGAAGCCCATCGACAGGCCGGCGGCCTGCGACAGAATCGCGATCGCGGTGACGATGAACATGAGCGAGGCCAGGAACAGATCGGTGCCGCCCGCGCCGGCGACGAGACGCAGGAAGGGACGCAGCGCGAAGCGGCCGAGCACCATGATGGCGATGACGGCAATCACCGCCTGAACGAGCGCCAGCAGGATCCCGAGAAAGACATTCTCGGCGCCGCTGCCGCGCCCCAGCGAGCCGATGAACAGCAGAATGGCGACGAAGGCGAGGTCCTGGAGCAGCAGGATCGAGAAGGTGGTCCGCCCGACCTGGGTGCCAAGCCGCTTGTCGGCCGAAAGGAGCTCGACCACGATGGCGGTCGAGGACAGGGCAAGCGCCAGCCCGAGAACGGCGGCATGCTGCGGGCTGAACCCGAGAAGCCAGCCGGCAAGGCCCAGCAGACCGGCCGAGAGCACGAGCTGCGAGGACCCCAGCAGGAAAACCAGCCGGCGCAGGGTGTAGAGACGCGCCGGCGACAGTTCGAGGCCGATCATGAAGAGCAGCATCACGACGCCGAGCTCGCCGACAAAGGCGATGCTGTCGACGTCGGAGATCGAAAAGGCGGCCGGCCAGGAGGAATTCCCGGCCAGGCGGCCGATGCCATAGGGGCCGATCAGAATGCCGGCGATGAGATAACCGATGACGGGGCTGATCCGCAGGCGCCGAAAGAGCGGAATGACCACGCCTGCGGTGCCGAGAAGCAGCAGAAGATCCTTGTAGAAGACCGGGCTGTCGTGATGCTCCATCAGGGCAGGATGCGTTGAGGTGGACCCGGTACCCTCCCCTCATGGCCGGGCTTGACCCGGCCATCCAGCCTTTCCCTGCAGCATCGCCTGGATGGCCGGCTGGGGGGCCGGCCATGAGGGAGGGGAGAAATCACCACTCGTTCCGAACGCATCATGTCCTAGCTTTCGCTGGCGAGGGCGGAGATCACCCGGATCCAGCTCCTGATGCCCTTGTGGAAGCTCTTGAGATCGTATTTCTCGTTGGGAGAGTGGATGGCGTCGTCGTCGAGCGCAAAGCCGATCATCAGGCTGTCCATCCCGAGCACCTTCTGGAAATTGCCGACGATCGGGATCGAGCCGCCCGAGCCGAGCAGCACTGGAGCTTTTCGCCATTCAGCCTCTAGGGCCTGGCGGGCGGCGCCGAGAAAGCGATTGGACTGCGGGATGTGAACGGCCGGATTGGCGCCCCCGCCGGCGCCGAAGGCCGCGGTGGCACCCTCGGGCAAGCGGTCGCGCACAAAGCTGCGGAAGCCGTCGCGGATGCGCTCCGGCTTCTGGTCGGCGACAAGCCGGAAGGAGAATTTGGCCGAGGCCTGCGAGGGGATCACGGTCTTGGTCCCGACCCCGGTATAGCCGCCGACGATGCCGTTGACCTCGGCGGTCGGGCGGGCCCAGAGCTGCTCGAGGACGGAGAAGCCCGCCTCGCCAACCGAGCGCTCGAGACCAACCTTGGCCAGGAAAGTGAGCTCATCAAAATCGAGGCTCGACCATTGGTCGCGGATCTCCGGCAAAAGATCGCGGACATCGTCGTAGAAGCCCGGAATGGTCACGCGCCCCGCCGCGTCATGGAGGTCGGCGATGATGCGGGCGAGGACCTTGATCGGATTGACCGCCGGGCCGCCATACATGCCGGAGTGAAGATCGACGGCCGGGCCGGTGATGACGACCTCCTCGTGCACGAGGCCGCGCAGGCGGGTGGTGATGACGGGGGTGCCGCCGGCCGCCATGCCGGTATCGCAGACGAGAGCGACATCGGCCTTGAGGGCTCTCTTATGCGAATCGAGAAACGGGCCGAGACTCGGGGAGCCGGATTCCTCCTCGCCCTCGATCAGGACGGTCACCGAGAGCGGCAGCCCGCCGGCCACTTCGACATAGGCCCGGCTGGCTTCGACAAAGGTCATGAGTTGGCCCTTGTCGTCCGACGCTCCGCGGGCGTAAATCCTTTCCATACCGTCGGAATCCGTGCGGCGCACCGGTTCGAAGGGCGGCGTTTGCCATTTTTCGAGGGGATCAGGCGGCTGAACATCGTAATGGCCGTAGAAAAGCACATGCGGAGCCCCTTTCGGGCCGGCGCGGTGGCCAACGACCATCGGGTGGCCGGCCGTGTCGCGCAGCGCGCTGTCGAAGCCGAGCGAGGTCAGTTCAGCAACCAGCCATTGCGCCGCCCTGCGGCACTCCGGCGCATGGTGCGGATCGGTCGAAATGCTCGGGATTCGGAGCAGCTCGAACAATCGCTCGAGGCTCGAATCGAGATTGAGGTCGGCCCTGGCGAGCACGTCGTCGAGAGTGGCCATCATTCTCCTCTTGCGGCATCCGACACAATCACCCCCGCCGGCACTGTCACATGGGCCAAGGCGGCCCGGCAAGGGGCGTGACGGTGAGCGAAGCGACGTTCCTCCTCTATCGCGACAGCCTGCAGGCCAAGGAGCCGGTGCAGCGGCTCATGCGGCTGTCAAGAATCGGATATCAGCGCTGGCTGGTCTGGCGCAGCCAGATCGATGTCTATTTCTTCTGGGAGAAGCGGTGGTTCTTCGTCGCTCTGCTGCTCGGCTTCGTGGTCATGAACCTGCCGCCGCCGCACGGCCTGACGCATGACGGCCAGACAGTGCTGGCGATGTCGCTCGTGGCGACGGTGCTGTTCGTCACCGAGCCGATCCCGCTGCCGACGGTGCCGCTCCTGATCATCGTCGGCGAAATCGTGCTGCTCGGCCTCAACCCGTCGAAGGTGGCGCAAAGCCTGATGACGGATTCGGTGCTGTTCATCATGGGCTCGCTGATGCTCGCCGTCGCCATCGTCAAGCAGAAGCTCGACAAGCGGGTGGCCTGGGCCATCGTGCAGATGACCGGCACCAATGCCTATTGGATCAGCTTCGGCATCACCGCGGTGTGCGGCTTCATCGCCGCCTTCATCGGCGAGCATACGGTTGCAGCGATGATGCTGCCGGTCGGGGTCCGGCTGGTGAGCCTGACCCACAGCGATCCGCGCAAGGTGCACAATCTTGCGGCGGTGATCCTGTTCTCGATTTCCTACGGCTGCTCGATCGCCTCGATCGCGACGCCGTCCGGGGGGGCGCGCAATGCCATCATGATCGGCTATTGGCAGGAGATCTTCTTCTCGCCCGTCGACCCGGAGACGCGGCGCTATCTCATGGATTACCTGACCTGGATCATCTACGCCTTCCCGATGTTCCTGCTCAGGCTGCCGATCGTGACGGCGCTGCTGTTCTGGACGTTCCGGCCGGAGTCGTCGGACATGTCGCGCGCGGTGGCGCGGCTGCGCACACAGGTCATGATGGACGGGCCGCTGAAGCTGTCGGACTGGTTGTCGATCGGCATTTTCGTCCTGACCATCCTCGGCTGGATCTTTCTGTCCAACAAGCTCGGCCTCGGGTCGATCGCGCTCATGGGCGTCAGCGCCTTCCTGGTGTTCGGGCTGGTGCGGTGGGAGGAAATCAACCAGGGCGTCAACTGGGGCGTGGTGCTGCTCTACGCGGCGGCCATCTCGCTCGGCGTCGAGATGCAGGCGACCGGGGCGGCGGAATGGCTGGCCCAGACGGTCATCGCGGCGCTGCGGCCGTTCGGGGCAGCGACCGGTGCCGGGCTCGAAATCGCGGTGTCGCTGCTCACCACCACGGTATCGAACACCATGACGGCGGGCGCCGCCGTCGCCGTGCTCGGTCCGGTGGTCCTCAAAACCGCCCATGTGGCGGGTCAGGATCCGATCGTGATCGGCTTCATCACGGCGATCTCGTCGGCTTTCGGCTATCTGACGCCGGCGGCCCAGCCGGCCTTTACCATCATCTATGCGTCAGGCTATCTCAGGGGCTCGGATTTCTTGAAGATCGGTCATCGAATGATGATCGTCTCGCTGCTCCTGCTCCTTGCGGTGGCGCAGCTCTATTGGCCGTTCGTCCATTATTGAGGCGGCATGCTGAACCCGTTCCGGCGGACCACTCTTTCGGCACGACAGGAGCGCGCCGTCCAGCGCACGCTGCAGCAATTGCGCCAGCAGCGCCGGCAACGCTTCCGGATCCTCGCCTGCATCGACGGCAGCGAGGAGTCGTTCATCACGGTGAGGTTTGCCGCCCGCCTGGCGCCGACCGACGATTGCGACATCATCGTGCTCAATGTGAGGCCGGTCGATCAGGGCCTGTGGTCGGGCGGGCTGCAGGTGCGGCTCGCACGCCAGAACATGCTGGATGCCGGGTTCGATCTGCCGGGGGTGCGGGAGCTCAAGCAGGCGCTGGAGATCCTCAAGCTCGAGGGGCTCGACGTCAGCTCGTGGCAGCGCGAGACCGCCCATGAGGATGCCTGGGGCGATCCCCTGGGCGACAACAAGATCGAATACCGCAGCCCCGAGGGGCGCAATGTGGTGCTCAAGCTCAAGACGGCGCCCGATCCGGCCTCAGGCATTCTCGATCAATATGAGCTCGGACCCTACAATCTGATGATCCTCGGAGAGCCGTCGCGCTGGCGCGGCGAGTTCCACTCCTTCTTCGATGCGGGGATCGTGCAGCGGGTGGCGGTACTGGCGCCATGCTCGGTGATGATCGCGCGCTCGAGCCTCGACCGCCGCGGCTTCTTCATCTGCACCGACGGCACGGCGCGCTCGATGCAGGCGGTGCGCCGTTCGGCGGTGCTCGCTCACATGGTGAAGGAGCCGATCACGTTGTTCTCGGTTGCGACCGATCTTGAGGGGCTGGCCGCGGCCGAGGAAAACGTCAAAAATGCGCGGGCGCTGCTCAAAGCGATGGGGATCAAGGTGGCGCATATCGAGACCGCGGTCGGGCGACCGGGGGAAAAGATCATCGAGCGCGGCTCGAGCCACCGCATCATCGTGGTGAGCGACGAGGGCCGCTCGCGGCTCCAGCGGGTGTTCCGCGGGTCGACCGCCTATGAAGTGGTCCGAGCGGCGCGGACGAGCGTATTGGATGTGCGATGAATGGCGTTGCGGGAGCGAGCGATGGCCGAGTACCAGCTCTATTGTTTCGGCGAATCCGGGAATTGCTACAAGGCAGCGCTGATGCTGCAGCTGTCGCGCCTGGATTGGGAGGCGATCCATGTCGACTACTTCGGCGGCGAGACCCGCTCGGACGCCTATCGCTCCAAGGTCAACGAGATGGGCGAGGCGCCGGTGCTGCTGCACGGCCCGGTCATGCTCACCCAGTCGGGGGTGATCCTCGACTACCTGGCCGACAAGGCACGGAAGTTCGGGCCGAAGAGCGAGGACGAACGGCGCGAGATCATGCGCTGGATCCTGTTCGACAACCATAAGTTCACGAGCTATGCAGCCACGCTGCGCTTCATGCTGAGCTTCATGAAGACGGGAGAAACGCCGGTGACCGAATTCCTGAGGGGGCGGGTCAACGGCGCCTACGGCGTGCTCGACCGGCACCTTCAGAGCCGCGACTTCGTGATCGGCAAGCGGCCGACGATCGCCGACCTGTCGCTCTGCGGCTATCTGTTCTATGGCGATGAGCTCGGGGTCGAGCTCGAACCCTATGCGAACATGCGCAAGTGGCTCGAGCGGATCAAGACGCTGCCGAACTGGAAGCACCCGTATGAGCTGATGAAGAGGGCGTACAAGGGTAAGTAGTGAGTAGTGAGTAGTATGTTGTTGGGAAGGGCTCGGCCCCACTACCCACTACTCACTACTCACCCCCGTCACACTTCCCCCATCGCCTGGAGATACTCTTCGAGATGCTCGACATTCTCGAAGCGCATCCAGCCTTCGGCCGTTTCGGCTTCGACCGTGCCGTCGGACAGCACGCGGGCGACCCTGCCGCGCACCAGCCGCTCCTCAACGACATAGAGCTGATCCTCGGTCGCGGGCTGAGCCTCAGGCGCCGCTGCAGCGGTTGCTGCCGCAGACGGCAAGGACGATGGCGCCGACGGGGCGGCAGGCGGGGTCAGGCTCACCTCCGGCTCGGGAGGATAGGTCCGCTCGAGGCTCGGCGCCTCGCGGTCGACCGCCGCCTGGAGGTCGTCCGGAACGCCGGGGTCGACGCTGGTGGCGATCACGGGCGGAATCGATTCGCTCTTGCGGGCCGGCTTGTCGGGAAACAACCCGCCCGGCGAGGCCGGCGGCTGTGCCGGGCCGAGGCTCGGCGCGTTCGGTGCGGACACCGTGGAAGGGCTGCGGGCGGGGCGCAGGAAGCCCGGCATGTCGGCCCCGGCCTTGGCCTTGCGGCGGCCGTAATTGCCGGGCCAGCTCCTGTCGGGACCCGGCGCGGCCGCGACAACGGCCGAATCGCTCGACGATGCCGGGCGGCTGCCGGCCAAAGCCTCGGCCACGGTCAAAAGCGCGGCGGCGACGGTGGCAAGGCCCAGCATGATGAAGCCGCCGGTCAACAGAATCGAGGCCGCTTCGAGATTGAGGCCGATCACCACCTGCCCCGGCGCATAGAAGCTGCCAAGCCCGACTGCGACGCCTGCCGCGATCAGCAGAATGGCGATGATGTACAACAGCGTTCTCATGGTCGTACCTCAGTCCGAGCACCATGAGCGCGTCTCAACCTCAGGTCAAGGAAGCTCGATCTCGCCATCAACCACATGCTCGAGCCCGATCTCGGGTGCGGTGATGACGGCCCGGATCTTGACCCTTCCGCCAGCGCCAGGGCTGCTGCGCACCCCGTCCTCAATCGCCTGCTGGGCGGTCACCCCGACCTGCTTGAGAAATTTGCGCATCGACATGTTGAAACGATCAGCATCCATCGAGGGGCCTCCCAGAGTCGAAAAGGGAATTTGCAATGGAGGGCAGGCCGGCCTGGCTGTTCGCCTACTCGACAATGATTCGGGGAGCAGGCCGCCGCGCCGCTGCGGCTCCGGAGACAGCATGCCAGACCTTGGCCGCCATGTCGCGATAGATGCCGGAATGGACCGAATCGGGCGCCGACACCACCACGGGACGGCCGGAGTCGGACCGCTCGCGCAGCTCCTGGTCGAGCGGAACCTCGCCGAGAAACGGCACGTCGAGCTTATCGGCCTCGGCGCGGGCGCCGCCATGGCCGAAGATCTCGTGACGGGCACCGCAGGTCGGGCACAGAAAGTAGCTCATGTTCTCGACGATGCCGATCACCGGCACATTCACCTTGCGAAACATCGCGATGCCGCGGCGGGCATCGATGAGAGCGAGGTCCTGGGGCGTCGATACGATCACCGCACCGGCGAGCGGGGTCTGCTGGGCGAGGGTCAGCTGGGCATCGCCGGTGCCCGGGGGCATGTCGACCACCAGCATGTCGAGCTCGCCCCAGGCAACCTCGCGCAGCATCTGCTGCAGCGCCGACATGACCATCGGGCCGCGCCAGATCATGGCGGTGCTCTCCTCGACCAGGAAGCCCATGGACATGACCTTGAGGCCGAACGCCTCGAGCGGCGCCAGCACCCGCGAGCCCGGCGCGGCAGCCACGGGCCGGGCCGTGACGCCGAGGAGGCGGGGCATCGAGGGGCCGTAGATGTCGGCATCGAGCACGCCGACGTTCAGGCCCTGAGCCGCGAGGCCGAGGGCCAGGTTGACTGCCGTCGTCGATTTGCCGACGCCGCCCTTGCCGGACGCAACGGCGATGATGTGACGGATGCCGGGCACGGCATTGGAGGCGGGGCGCGGCGCCGACGGGCGCTCACGCGGCGGCTGCCGCGGGGCTTGGGGTGAGCGCGTCTCGGCAGTCAGCGCGACGATGGCGCGGCTCACGCCCGGCAGGCTCGCGACCGCCTGTTCCGCTCTCTTGCGCATCGGTTCCAGCTCGACTGCAAGCTTGGGGTCGACGGTGATCGCGAAGACCACCTGGCCGTTGCGGATCGAGATCTCGGAAATCTGGCGCGAGGTCGACAGATCACCGTCGATGCCGGGGCCGGTGATGCCCTTCAGGGCCGCGCGCACGGCTTCGGCGGTGACGGTTTCAGGCATGGTCGGCCCAGGCAGCGACAGGCATGGCGCAAATCACTTCGCGGAAGGCCGCCGGCCTCCGAGCTCGGCGGTGATCTCGCCGGCAATGGACAGAATCGCCTGGCCGAGCGCCGGGATGCGCTGGTCGGTGATGCGGGCGGTCGGGCCGGAAACCGACAGGCCAGCGAGCGGCTGGGCGTGCTCGTCGAATATGACGCTGGCGACGCAGCGCAGGCCCACCGCATTCTCCTCGTCGTCGATGGCATAGCCGCGCTCGCGCACGGCGGTGATCTCGCGCTTCAGGTCGGGAGCGGCGGTGATGGTGCTGCTGGTCTCGCGCCTGAGATCGAGGGTCTGGATGATCTTGTCGGCGACCGGGCTGTCGAGATGCGACAGGATCGCCTTGCCCATGCCGGAGCAATGGACCGGCGCGCGACCACCGGGACCGGCGATCGCCCGCATCATCTTCTGGCATTCGACCTGGGCGAGATAGATCACCTCGCCGCGATCCAGGATGCCGAGATTCACGGTTTCGCCGGACTGCTCCATCATGCGCCGCATATAGGGGCGGGCGATTGTGACAATGTCGCGCGAGCGGACGAAGACCGAGCCGACCCTGAAGGCCTGAACTCCGACGGCCCAGGCGGAGCGCTCATTGTCGAAGCGGACATAACGTTCGTTCTGGAGCGTGGTGAGCAGGCGGTGGGCGGTCGAGTTGGGCAGGCCGACTTCGTGGGCGACCTCGCTCAGGGACAACCCCTGAGGATGATAGGACAACGCGTTGAGCAGCTTCAGCGCCCGGCTGAGGGACTGAACCTGCCCCGATGCCCGCAGGAGCTCCTTGCTGGGCACCCGGACCTCGGACTGGCGTTCGTGGCTGTCGCCACGGGATCTCTGACTTGGATTCTCGAGCATGCGCAAAGGAGTCCTCGAGTTTGTTTCGCCCTGATAGGCCAGGTTGGCCTGTTCCGCAATGCGGTTGGTTATCGCGAATAGCGGAATAGCGTATGAGGCACTCGCCCCTCCAACCGGCCCTCCTCCTGGCGAGGAGATCGCTATCGAAAGTGGAAAGTGCAAGAGGAAAAGCGACATCAAGTTTCTGCGATGCCCATGACGCTCCGTTAACCCCTGCTTCACCACGCCGGTAAGCGTCGCATTAAGCCTCGCCCGTCTACGATCGCGAAATCGCCGATCGAACTTCGCAGGGGTTGGCATTTGGCTGGTCAGCCTGACAGGGATCCCGGACAGGAAGCGGAGCTCCTGGCGCTCTTCGTGCGCAACCAGAGCAAGGTCGCCCTGGCGCTGCCGCTGCTGGCAGCGCTCTTTGCGGCGACGAACCTGATATGGGTCGATTGGAAGGCGGCAACCATCTGGCTTGCCTCGGCGCTCGGCGCGCAAGGCGTCCAGCTGTCGCTGTGCCGGCATTACGAAGCCTCCGACCAGCGCCTTGCCCGACCGGGAGAATGGGTCGGAATGCTGGCGGCATCGGAACTGTTGTTCGCCTCGACATGGTCGCTGCCGCTGTTTCTGTTCTGGAGTCCCGGCAGCGAGCTGCAGCATATCTATCTCAGCGCCACGCTCATGACGGTGGCGGCAATCCGCATCATGATCGCCGGCAATTTCGTGCCGGTGGTGATGGCGGGAACCGGCTTCATCACGCTCGTCATCCTCGTTCGCTGCCTGACGGCGCAGGGTCCGCTCTATGTGGCGCTCGGCGCGATGGCGGTCATGACGGCGGTGTTCTTCATCCAGCTGTCGCGCCGGCTCGAGGAAACGGCGCGCGACATCCTCGCCTATCGCTCGCAGCGCGAGAAGCTGATCGCGGAGCTCGAACGGGCCCGCGACCAGGCCGAGCGCGATCGCAAGCGGGCGGAGGAGGCAAGCCGCGCGAAGTCGCGGTTCCTCGCCACGATGAGCCACGAGCTCAGGACGCCGCTCAACGCCATCATGGGATTTTCGGAAATCCTCAGCCACGAGATGATGGGGCCGCATGCGGTCAGCGCCTACAAGCACTACTCGGCCGACATCCACAGCTCGGGGCATTACCTCCTTGCCCTCATCGACGACATTCTCGACCTCAGCCGGATCGAGGCGGGCCGGCAGGAGCTTGCCGAGGAAGCCGTCGACATTGCGGCCCTTGCGGGCGAGTGCGCCAGGCTGTTCCAGGCGCGGGCGGATGAACGCCGCCAGGCTCTCGTGTTCGATGTGGCGGCGGATTGCCCGCGCCTCATCGGCGACCGGCGCGCATTGCGGCAGATCCTGTTCAATCTCGTGTCGAACGCCATCAAGTTCACGCCGGCGGGGGGAAGAATCATCGTTGCGGCAGGCGTGGACCAGGGCGAACGGCTGATCCTGTCGGTCAAGGACACCGGCCCGGGGATCCCCGCTCACGAGCTCGATGCGGCAGTCGGCCCGTTTGCCCGCGGCTCGCTCGCCATGCGACGGGCGATCGAAGGGGCCGGTCTCGGGCTTCCCATCGCGAAAGGACTCGTCAAGCTCCATGAGGGGGAGCTTGCAATCCGCTCCAGCGATGGCGCCGGCACCATCGCGGCGGCGATCTTTCCGCGCCGGCGGGTCCTGATCGGCGCGGCGCTCCGGGCCAGCGAAACATCGGCAATCGCCAGCGAAAGCCAACGCCGCCTGATCGCGCTCACGGCTTAGAGGCTCGCGGCGATTGTTTCGGCCATCACCCTTTGCCGCTGACGCCGGCCTCGGCGAAGGTCGCCATGCCGTTGTGGAGATCGACTGCCGCCTTCACCGCCGCATAGGCCAGAACGGCGCCTGATCCTTCGCCGAGCCGCATGCCGAGATCGATGAGCGGCGCCTTGCCGAGCTTGGCCAGGAGCCGGCGATGCGCCGGCTCGGCGGAGCAGTGGCCGGCCAGGCAATGGTCGAGGGCGCCGGGCTGCAGGGCCTCGAGAACCGCGGCCGCCGCGGTCACGACATAGCCGTCGAGGATGACGGGCACCCTGGCCAGGCGGGCGGCGAGAATGGCGCCGGCGATGGCGGCAAGCTCGCGGCCGCCCAATCGGCGCAAGACCTGCAGCGGATCTTCAAGATGATCGCGGTGGAGGCGCAAGCCGCGGCGCACCGCATCGGCCTTGCGCGCCAGGCCCGCGGCATCGACGCCGGTGCCCGGTCCGACCCATTCGGCTGGATCACCGCCATGAAGGGCGCAGGCCACCGCGGCCGCCGCGGTGGTGTTGCCGATCCCCATCTCGCCCAGGCAGAGCAGGTCGATCCCGCCTTCGACAGCTTCCATGCCGAAGATTGCCGTGCCGGTGCAGTCGGCCTCATCGAGCGCCGGCGCTTCAGTGAAGTCGCGGGTCGGGACGTCGAGAGCAAGCTCATAGACCTTGAGGCCGACGCCGAAGGTGGTGCAGAGCTGGTTGATCGCTGCACCCCCGGCGCGGAAATTCGCCACCATCTGGGCCGTGACCGCCTGCGGATAGGCGGCTACGCCTTGCGCCACCACCCCGTGATTGCCGGCGAAGACGGCGGCAAGCGGCCGATCGATGCGCGGCGGATGGCGACCCTGCCAGCCGGCGATGAAGACGGCAATGTCCTCGAGCCGCCCGAGCGCGCCCGGCGGCTTGGTGAGCGTGACGTCGCGCCGGCGCGCCGCGGCAGCGGCGTCGTCGTCGAATTTCGGCAGATCGGCGACAAGCCGGCGCAGCTCTGCGAAGGCGAGTCTCGGATGCGGAGCGGTCATTTGGAGCCTTGGCTGAAGGAGCAAAACTGGCCTATAGCGCCTGCCCGGCAGGGAAGGAAGGGTTAAGAGCGATGGCGATGTCGAAGCGCGATTGGGGCTCGGCGCTGGCCGAGCGGGCAAGCGATCTCCAGACGGCGCTGGCCTTTGCAACGCGGCTGCCGCTCGCCAGCGCGGCGCCGCCCATCATGCTTTTGCGGGCGCTCAGGGTGATGTCGCTGGCCGGAGCGATCATCGGGGCGGCCGCCGCGCTCATCTATGTGCTCGCGTCGGAAATCGGGCTCCAGCCGCCGCTGGCGGGAGCCGCGGCGCTGGCGTTCCAGGCCTGGCTGACCCGGGGGCTGCATGAGGACGGGCTTGCCGATTTTGCGGACGGCATCGGCGGCGGCAGCAGCCGGGAGCGCAAGCTCGCCATCATGCGCGACAGCCGGATCGGCACCTTCGGCGTGCTGGCGCTCCTGTTCGTCATCCTTGGCAAGGTGCTGGCGCTGGGCGCGGCCGGCGCGGTTTCCGGCCAGCTCGCTGCTGGAGCGCTGATCACTGCCGGTGCGCTGTCGCGGCTGGCGCCCGTCCTGCTGCTGCACCGCCTTCCCCCGGCCCGACTGGATGGGCGGTCCTACGAGGTCGGATGCCCCGACAAGGAGACGGTGACGGAGGCGAGCGTCTATGCCCTGGTGGCCGCCGTCCTCGTCGCAATGGCGGTTCGCGGCGCCGGCACCCTGCTCGCCGCCCTCCTTGCCTCGGCTGTCGCATACTTTGCGGTCGAGAGCCTGTCGCGCCGCCACCTCGGCGGCCAGACCGGTGATGTGGCAGGGGCATCGCAGCAGGCGGTCGAGCTCGCAGTGCTCATGGCCTTCGCCGCCATCCCGCCGTCCTGACCGATTCACCTTCCGTTGGTCAAGATGTGCGAGGCTTTAAGCCAGCGCTGGCTACGGAAGGTCCCGGCTGATGGGCACACGCGACTGGACACCATGGTTCTGCGGCCTCATGCTGCTGCTCGGCTGGCAGGCTGCCGGGCTTGCCGCAACCGTCGAGCTCAAGGCCGACGAGCGGGGCCACTTTCTCACGCGCGCGGCCATCGACAACACCGATCTCGACGTCATCATCGATACTGGCGCGAGCACGGTCGTGCTGAGCCAGGAGAATGCCGAGCGGGTCGGCCTCTATCCCGGCAAGCTCGATTACGCATTTCCGGTCGCGACCGCCAACGGCATCGTGAAATGCGCCGCGGTCACGCTTCGGCGGGTCGAGGTCGGGGCGATCCTGCTCAGGGACGTCGAGGCGCTGGTGCTGCCGCGCGGGGCGTTCGACGGCACGCTCCTCGGCATGAGCTTCCTGAGCCGGCTCAAGGGATTCCGGGTCCGGGACGGCGTGCTCGTTCTGGAAAAATGAATGCCGCAAACAGTCGCGGGCCTGCCGCATTCGGCACTGTTGCGATTCACCGGCGCACCCAATATGCCCTGTCAGCAGAAAGCTTCGCCGTGACGGATTCGCCATTCATGACTGTGCACAGCCGAATCGACATCGAGACGCCCTGCGTCAAGGTCTGCGTGCTGGACCCCGAGTCCGGCTACTGCATCGGCTGCGGGCGCACCCGGAACGAGATTGCGGGCTGGCTCGACATGACCGAGCAGCTGCGTCGGGACATCATGGCGGGACTGCCGCAGCGGGTCGATTCGCTGACCCGTGCCAAGCGCCGCCGCGGCGGGGCGCGGGCACGGCGCGGCGAAGGGCTGTGACGCCAGCCATGCTCCCCCCTCCCCGCAGCGATCTCAAGGCGAACACGTTCGAATATGAATCTCTTCCTCTGGTGAAGCCGACCGGCTTCCGGGAATACGACGCCCGCTGGCTCTACGAGAAGGAGATCAATCTCTACGGGGTGCAGGCGCTGGGCCTCGGGCTCGGGACCTATATCCAGCGACGGGGGGTCAAACCCCATATCGTGACCGGGCACGATTATCGTTCCTATTCGATGGCGATCAAGCAGGCGCTGACCGTCGGCCTGATGGCGGCCGGCTGCACCGTCTACGACATCGGCCTGGCGCTGTCGCCGATGGCCTATTTCGCCCAATTCGCCGTCGATGTGCCGGCCGTCGCGATGGTTACCGCATCGCACAACGACAATGGCTGGACCGGGGTGAAGATGGGCTGCGACCGGCCGCTGACCTTCGGTCCCGAGGAGATGACGGCGCTCAAGGAGATCGTGCTCGGCGGAAGCTGGGAGACCCGGGCGGGCGGCAGTCTCGTTCACGTCGATGGACTAGGCGAGCGCTATCTCGCGGCGCTCATCCGCGACGGCCGGATCGTCCGGCCGCTCAAGGTGGTGGTGGCCTGCGGCAACGGCACCGCCGGCGCCTTCGCGCCAAAGCTCATCGCCTCGCTCGGCTGCGAGGTGGTGCCGCTCGACTGCGATCTCGACTACACCTTCCCGCATTACAATCCCAATCCGGAAGACCTCAAGATGCTGCATGCCATCGCCGAGAAGGTGCGCGACAGCGGCGCCGATGTCGGCTTCGGCTTCGACGGCGATGGCGACCGCTGCGGCGTGGTCGACAATGAGGGCAACGAGATCTTCGCCGACAAGGTGGGCGTGATGCTGGCGCGCGACATGTCCACGCTCCATCCGGGAGCGCGGTTCGTTGCCGACGTCAAATCGACGGGTCTGTTCGCGACCGATCCGGTGCTCAAGGCCAACGGCGCCGTCACCGATTACTGGAAGACCGGCCACTCCTACATGAAGCGGCGGACCAATGAGCTCGGGGCCATCGCCGGCTTCGAGAAGTCGGGCCATTTCTTCCTCAGGCCGCCTTTCGGGCTCGGCTATGATGACGGCCTTGCCTCGGCGGTCGTGGTGCTCAGGATGCTGGACCGGGCCAAGGGCAAATCGCTTGCCGAGCTCTATCGCGCCCTTCCGACCACCTGGGCGTCGCCGACCATGGCGCCGCATTGTCCCGACGAGAAGAAATACGAGGTGGTGGACCGGGTCGTCGCGCATTTCTCCAAGCTCTTCGAAAGCGGCGGGACGCTCGCCGGCCAGAAGATCGCCGGGGTCGTCACCGTCAACGGCATCAGGATCACGCTTGCCGACGGCACCTGGGGGCTGGTGCGCGCCTCTTCCAACAAGCCGGAACTGGTCGTGGTCTGCGAGAGCCCGGTCTCGGAGGCGCAAATGCGGGCGATGTTCCACGAGATCGACTCCCACCTGCGGCTTTATCCGGAAGTCGGGGCTTACAATCAGAAAATCTAATCTCGGTAGCCGCTATTCGGCGGCTTCTCGCCGGGCGTGGCTTGCAACCGATCGGAGCGCATGCAGGATGACGCGGCCGTCGGCCTCGTTCAAGTGCGCCGTTTCGGACAGCACGCGGCGGAACTGACGACCGCCGGCTTCGCCGTGAAAGAGTCCGAGGAGGTGGCGGGTCATCGCCTTGAGCGGCACGCCGCGGGCGCGCTCCCTCTCGACATGGGGCAGGTATTGCAGGAGCGCGGCCTCGCGCGAGGCGAGCGGGTTGGCGCAGCCAAAGATCTTGCGGTCGACATCGGCGAGACTCCAGGGTTGCTCATAGGCGGCGCGGCCCATCATCACGCCATCGACATGGCGGAGGTGGTGCCTGGCCTCGTCGAGCGAGCGCACCCCGCCATTGAGAATGATGCGGAGCTCGGGGCGGGCCTGCTTCAGCCGGTGGACGCGGCCATGGTCGAGCGGCGGCACCTCGCGGTTCTGCCTCGGGGAGAGGCCCTTGAGCCAGGCCTTGCGGGCATGGACGATGAAGGTCGAGCAGCCGGCGGCGGCGACAGCATCGACGAAGCCAGAGAGCGCCTCCTCGCCATCCTGATCGTCGATGCCGATGCGGCACTTCACTGTCACCGGGACCGACACGGCCGCCTGCATGGCAGCGACGCAGTCGGCGACGAGCGCCGGCTCGGCCATGAGGCAGGCGCCGAAGCGCCCGGCATGGACGCGGCTCGAGGGGCAGCCGCAATTGAGGTTGATTTCGCGATAGCCGAGGTCGGCGCCGATGCGGGCGGCTGCCGCAAGCTCGCGCGGATCGCTGCCGCCGAGCTGCAGCGCGACCGGCTGTTCCGAAGGATCGAAGCCGATCAGCCGATCGACGTCGCCATGAGTGACCGCCGCGGCGGTGACCATCTCGGTGTAAAGCAGCGCCTCCCGGGTGAGCAAACGATGGAAGGCCCGACAGTGGCGGTCGGTGCATTCCATCATCGGGGCGACGGAGAAGCGGTGATTGATCGAAGACGGCATCAGCTGGCGGTGGACATCTTTCTCAAGATCGCCAGCCTGATGTGACTGAATTGCAGGGAGCATGCAAGGGCTGCCGCTCTCAGCCTCATCCGCCCTCCGGGCACCTTCTCCCCGTCAGAACGGGGAGAAGGGCAAGTGGTTTTGCACTATGGCGACAGGCCTGCTGCCTTGGCCGCTTCATCGGCCGCCTTCATGCAGTCGGCCTCATTGCCGGAATCGAGCGCCGCACGGGCCTTGTCGAGATGGATCTTGGCGGAGGCCATGTCGATCGACCCCTTGTTCTGCGCCATCGTGCCTGAGGCGGTGGCAGAGGTGCTGTTCGACTGAGCGGAGGTGGTGGGGGAAGGACCGCCCTGGGTACCGCTCTTGGCATCAACGCCGCTGGCCTTGCCTGCTTGCGATCCGCTGGATTCGGTGCCGGTGGTGGCAGTCATCTTCGAGGAGCCGACGGCTGTGGTCTGGCCGGCATTCGACGTGGAAGCTCCGCTCTGGTTGGCCGGAGCAGGACCGCTCTGGGTGTCGGTCGATCCCTCGACGCCGCTCGGCTGGCCGCCGGCAATGGCGCCCGTCGCACCCTCGGCAGTCGTGCCCTTGGTCGTCTGGGCCGCCTCGGCAGATGACGAGGCGTTGCCGGCGCCGGCAGGCCCGATGACATTCTCGATCTGCGACAGCCTTGCCTTGCAATCGGCAAAGGCGGGGCTCGCAAAGATGCCAAGCGCGACCACCGCAGCCGAATATTTCAACAATTTCATGGAGGCCCTCCTTGAACGATCATGGTCTATTGCCGCATCTACGCCGCGGATATCATTAAAACCTTTCGCTCAAGCAGCGGTTCCGCTCCTTTCGACCGATTGCAAAACGCAAGGATCAGGGAGTGTAGAGGTCGCCATGCGCCTGGCGCAGGGCGGCCTTTTCGATCTTGCCCATGGCGTTGCGCGGCAGCCCCCGAACCATCAGCACCCGCTTCGGCAGCTTGAACCTGGCAAGCCGGTCCTTGAGAGCTTCGATCACGCTGCGCTCGTCCAGGGCTGCGCCGGGCGCCGGCACGACGAGGGCGGTGACCGCTTCGCCGAAATCCGGATGCGCAAGGCCGATCACGGCGCATTCGGCGACGCCGGCGATCGCCTCGATGGCATTCTCGACCTCGCGGGGATAGACGTTCAATCCGCCGGTGATGATCAGATCCTTGCTGCGGCCGACGATGTGGACATAGCCCTGATCGTCGATTCGACCGAGATCGCCGGTGATGAAAAAACCGTCGCTGCGAAACTCGGCAGCGGTGCGGTCGGGCAGGCGCCAATAGCCCTTGAAGACGTTCGGACCCTTGACCTCGATCATGCCGACCTCGCCCTGAGGCAGCGGGCGGCCGCTCGGCGGATCGGCAATGCGGAGCGAAACGCCGGGAAGCGGAAAGCCGACGGTGCCGGGGCGCCGCTCGCCGTCATAGGGATTGGAGGTGATCATGCCGGTCTCGGTCATGCCGTAGCGCTCGAGGATGGCATGGCCGGTGCGCGCCCGCCATTGAGCATGGACCTCGGGCGCGAGCGGTGCCGAGCCGGAAATGAAGAGCCGCATATGGGCGGTTCGCGCGGCGTCGAGGCGCGAGGCGGCGAGGAGGCGGGCATAGAAGGTCGGCACGCCCATCATGACGCTCGCCTGCGGCAGCTCGTCGATCACCTCCTCGGCATCGAAACGCGGCAGGAAGCGCATGCGGCAGCCCGACAGCAGCGTGACGTTGGTGGCGACGAAGAGCCCGTGGGTGTGGAAAATCGGGAGCGCGTGGAGCAGCGCATCGGCGCTGGTGAAGCGCCAGAGCGCGGCGAGCGCCTCGGCATTGGAACGCAGATTCTCATGCGTCAGCATCGCTCCCTTGGACCGGCCCGTCGTTCCCGAGGTGTAAAGCAAGGCCGCGAGATCATCGGCCTCGCGCGGAACCGTGGCGAATTGCGGCGAGGCGGACAGCCCCTTGTCGGCGAGGGTGCCGGCCGAAACATCCGGGGAGCGCCAGACCCCGAGCGTTTCGAGACGAGCCCCTGCCCGTCCGGCGACCGGCGCCAGCAGCGGCGCGGCTTCGGGATCACAGACGAACAGGCGGGGTTCGGCATCGAGGAGAAAGCTTTCGACCTCGGCTGGCGTGTAGCCGGTGTTGAGCGGCAGGAACACCGCTCCGGCCCGCAGCGCTGCAAGATAGAGCATCAGCGCCTCGATGCTCTTCGGCACCTGCACCGCCACCCGGTCGCCGACCGCGACGCCGAGCTCGCTCAGGACATTGGCGAAGCGGGCCGACACCCGATCGACATCGCCGTAGGTGTAGTGCCGACCGTCGGTGAGCGAGGCAAAAAGGCGGTCGCGAGGATGGCCGCATGCAGCAACGCTGTCATAAAAATTGGTCATTGAATCTCTGCCTTCGCCGGCAAGGGCCGGGAGCCGGCAAGCCGGCGCACCGCCGGGGCCGCGATGATCTCGCCGCGTTCGGCATAGGCTTCGTGGTTGCGTTCGATCGATTCGAGCGCATAGAGATAATTGACCATCATGCCTGCGGCTTCGGCGAGAGCCTTGCGCGAGGTGTCGCCCAGCCAGTTCAACCGTTCGAGCCGCGCCCCGTTGCCGAGATGGAAGCGCGCCACCGGATCGAGCGGGCGGCCGGTTATCGTCTTGGCGGCAAGGAGATAGGAGGCGGCAAGCGGCTCGAGGATCTTGCGCAGGCGTTCGGCCTCGTCGTGGTTATCCGGCCAGGCCGGGTCGTCCAGCGCTGTGGCAACCTCCTCGGCGAGAAGGCGCTCGCTCTTGAGCCAGCGGCCGAAGCCTGGGATCGGCGACAGGGTCACGAAGGTGTCGAGACGCGGCAGGTCGCGGCGGAGCTCCTCGACAACCTGCTTGATCAGGAAATTGCCGAAGGAAATGCCGGCCAGCCCCTGCTGGCAGTTGGAAATCGAATAGAAGACCGCGGTGCGGGCCGCCGAGTGCGGCAGCACCGCACGATCCTCCTCGAGCAAGGGGGCGATTGCCGAAGGGATGGCGGTGGTGAGCGCCACCTCGACGAAGATCAGCGGCTCATCGACCAGCGCGGGATGGAAAAAGGCATAGCAGCGCCGGTCCGGAGGGTCGATGCGACGGCGCAGATCGTCCCAGTCGCGAATGGCATGCACCGCCTCGTAGCGGATAATCTTCTCCAGGATGGCGGCCGGACTCGACCAGTCGATCCGCTGCAGCACCAGGAAGCCGCGGTTGAACCAGGAGCCGAGGAGATGGGCGAGGTCGCGGTCAAGCCCGTGGAGCGCCGGGCGGTCGCCGAGAACCGACAGCAGGTCGGCGCGCATCGAGACCAGCGCCGCGGTGCCGCCGGGGGCCCGGTTGAGCCGCCTGAACAGCTCCTGGCGGCGCGGCTCGGAGGCGTAGTGAATCTCCTGGGCGCGCTCGGCGGAGGGCGCGTCGCGCCAGGCTTCGAGCGCCGCTTCGAGCCGCCCCGTGTCCGGTCCGAAGCCGTCCATGAGAGCGGTGAAGAATTTCAGCCGATCGGACGGCACCAAGGCGGCGTAGCGGGCCAGCGCCTCGCTGGCCATGGCGGTGCCGGACGCCTCGCCGCGGCCCGACAGCAGCGCGCCCGAAAGTTCGAGCAGCGCCCCGACCGGGTCGCGGCCGTCGCCGCGCCATTCGCCGCGCGACAGGAGCGCCCGACCGCTCTCGGTGATCGACGTCAGGAGATCGGAAAAAAACGAATTGGCCATGACACCTCAAACGCCCGCAAGGCGCAATTGATCAATGCGGCTTGAGCTTCAGAATGGCGCGGGCCTCGGCGGCGGTGGCAGGCCTCGTGCCATGATCGGCACAGAGGTCGGCCACCCGCTTCACGAGCTCGGCATTCGATTTCGCGAGACGGCTGCGATCAAAGCGTACATTGTCCTCAAGACCGGTGCGGCAGTGGCCGCCAAGCTCGAGCGTCCAGCGATTGACCTCGAGCTGGGCGGCGCCGATCCCCGCCGCCGCCCAGGTGGCCTGGGGCATCAGGCGCCGCAGCTCGGAAACCTCGAATTCCAGAACCTGGCGAATGGCCGGCATCGCATTCTTGATCCCGAAGACGAACTGAACATGCAGCGGCGGCTCGAGCAACCCCTCCTGCGCCATGCGGATGGCCTGGTAGAGCATCGAAAGATCGAACACCTCGATCTCGGGCTTGACGCCGAACCGCTTCATGCGCGCGGCCAGCTCGGCAATGAGCGTCGGGTGGTTCTCGTAGACGATGGTCGGGAAGTTGACCGAGCCGGTGGAGAGCGATGCCATGTCGGGAGCGAGATCGAGCATCATCCCGCGCTCCGAGCCCTTGCCGGAGCGGCCGCCGGTCGAGAACTGGATGATCAGACCGGGGCAGTGGCGGCGCAGACCCTCCTGGACCCTGGCAAAGCGCGCCGGGTCCGAGGTCGGCGACTGATCGTCGTTGCGGACGTGGATGTGGGCGACGGCGGCGCCGGCCTCGAAGGCGGCTTGCGTCGATTCGATCTGCTCCTCGGGGGTGATCGGAACGGCCGGGTTGTTTTCCTTGCGTGGCACCGAGCCGGTGATGGCAACAGTGATGATGGTGGGAGCGGTCATGGCCTCTCGAGGTCACGGTCGAGCATGGCGACCCAGGGATAAATGCGCGCCACCTCATCGGTATAGCCGAGATTGTTGACCGTGGCACTGCGCGGCATCGCCTCGGCTGCATCGTAATTGGTGCCGAGGATCCGGTCGGCAATGCCGGTGGCGATGCCGTAATTGCCCTTTTCGGCATGGAAATGGTGGAGCGCATGATGGCGGCGCAGGCGCTGCATGAAGGCGAAGGGGAAGCGCACGGGCAGATGCGCCGCGCAATGGAAGAACTCATAGATGAGAAAGGCGATCAGCCCGGCCGCGGCGGTGGCGCAGGCGCCGGCCGCACCAAGGGTGGCCCAGCCGAGCGGCAAGGTCAGGCCGAAGACCAGCGGCAGGGTGGTGTAGAGGGCGCCGAACAGCACCGACAGGTCGTTGGGGTTCATGTGGTGATCGTAATGAACCCGGCGCCAGAAGGCGGCGGTCTGCGGCTGCTTATAGAACAGCTGGCTGTGCAGCACGTAGCGATGGACCAGAAATTCCACCATCGGGTAGATGGCAGCCACCATCAATGGCGGCAACAGCAATTGCTGCCAGCTCGTGGCGAGGTCGATCGCGGCCGCGGCCGCGATTGCCGCCAGGCCGGAATAGACCGCAACCGAACGATGGCTGGCGAAGGCCAGGAAGAACTCCCACGGCGTCATCGCCCTGGCTTTGCTCCAGGTCGCACCCCAGGCGGCATCAGACAGCAACATTCGCATTTCCCCGCTCCCTCGAAACAGCCGATCGGGAAACTAGCGAAAATCCGCGGCATTGAAAATTCCCGTCAGCTCTTTTACAGCAGCAGCCTGATTTCCTCACAGGAAATTTTATTTCTGCGCATTGATCTTGCGCCGCCTTGCTCCTAATTTGACCAGCGAAGTCAACGGCCCAAGCGGGAATCCCGGCCCATGTGCGGCATTGTCGGTCTCTACCTCAAGACGTCGGCGCTGAAGCCCAGGCTCGGCGCGCTGTTTGCCCCCATGCTTGTGGAAATGAGCAGCCGCGGCCCCGATTCGGCAGGGTTTGCCATCTATCGCGACCCGGTCGAGCCGGGCAAGGTCAAGCTCACGCTGGCGAGCGAGGATGCCGCGCTCGACTGGTCCGAGGTGGCGGAGCACATCGAAAAGGCGCTCGATGCGCCGGTCGAGGTCGAGCCGATCGCCAGCCATGCCGTGCTGGTCACCGACGCCGACGAGCAGGCCGTGGTGCGCCTGCTCGAGCGCTCGCACCCCGAGATCCGCGTCGTCGGAGCGGGACATCTCGTCGAAATCTTCAAGGAGACCGGCTTGCCGGCCGACGTGGTTCGCCGCTTCGGGCTGACCAAGGCGCATGGGTCGCACGCCATCGGCCATACCAGGATGGCAACGGAGAGCGCGGTGACGACCGCCGGCTCGCACCCCTTCTCGACGGGCGATGATCTCTGCCTCGTCCACAACGGCTCGCTGTCGAACCACAACAGCCTGCGCGAGGAGCTGATCCGGCATGGCATGACCTTCCGCACCGAGAACGACACCGAGGTGGCGGCGGCCTACCTCACCCACCGCCTGCGCCAGGGCGACAGCCTCAGGCAGGCGCTGGAGAACGGCATTCGCGATCTCGACGGCTTCTACACCTTCTGCGTCGGCACGGCGGACGGCTTTGCCGTGGTCCGGGATCCGATCGCCTGCAAGCATGCGGTGCTTGCCGAGACCGACGACTGGGTGGCGATGGCCACGGAATACCGCGCCATCGCGCAGCTGCCGGGGGCCGAGGCGGCGCGGATCTGGGAGCCGGCGCCGCAGACGATCTATACCTGGGAAGGCCACGCGGCGTGATCTCCTGCAACATCGCCGAAGAAGGGGTGCGCGCCCTCAATGAGCGCCTGCACCGACTCGGCCCCGACAGCAATGAGCGCCATTTCCTGGTGAGCGAGCCGCGCGGGGCGCATGCCATCGCGGTCGGCGTCGAGCAGCCGGTCCTGATCGAGATCGCAGGCCATGTCGGCTTCTATTGCGGCGGCATGAACAACGGCGCGGAAATCGTGGTGAGGGGCCATGCCGGTCCGGGCGTCGCGGAGAACATGATGGCGGGCTCGGTCAGGGTCACCGGCAATGCCAGCCAGGCGGCTGGCGCCACCGGCAATGGCGGCCTTCTCGTCATCGAAGGCGATGCCTCCTCGCGCTGCGGCATCTCGATGAAGGGCATCGACATCGTGGTCGGCGGCTCGGTCGGCCACATGTCGGCCTTCATGGCGCAAGCCGGCGCGCTCGCCATCTGCGGCGACGCCGGCGAGGCGCTCGGCGATTCGATCTACGAGGCACGGCTCTATGTCGGCGGCAGGGTCACCTCGCTCGGCGCCGACTGCATCGAGAAGGAGATGACGGCGCATCATCTCGACAAGCTTCGGCGATTGCTCGAACGGGCGCGGATCAATGCCGATCCGCGGCGGTTCCGGCGCTACGGCTCGGCCCGCAAGCTCTACAATTTCAACATCGACAACGCCGACGCCTATTGAGGCGAACCCGCATGGCCCACGACATTCCGCGCACCTGGCCCCGCAAGTCAGCCACTTTCGACGATTACACTCTATCGGAGATTCGCCGCGCTGCGATCACTGGCATTTATGATATTCGCGGAGGCGGCGCCAAACGCAAGCTGCCGCATTTCGACGATCTCCTCTTCCTCGGTGCCTCGATCTCGCGCTATCCGCTCGAGGGCTACCGCGAGCGATGCGGCACGGACGTGACGATCGGCACGCGCTTCGCCAAGCGGCCGATCAAGCTCAGGATCCCGATCACGATTGCCGGCATGAGCTTCGGCTCGCTGTCGGCCGAGGCCAAGGAGGCGCTGGGGCGCGGCGCGAGCCTTGCCGGCACGTCGACCACGACCGGCGACGGCGGCATGACGCCGGAGGAGCGCGGCCACTCGCAGACGCTCGTCTACCAATATCTGCCGTCGCGCTACGGCATGAATCCGGTCGACCTGCGGCGGGCCGATGCGATCGAGGTCGTGGTCGGACAAGGCGCCAAGCCCGGAGGCGGCGGCATGCTGCTCGGCCAGAAGATCTCCGAGCGGGTGGCGGCGATGCGGTGCCTACCGGCCGGCATCGATCAGCGGTCGGCCTGCCGGCACCCGGACTGGACGGGCCCCGACGATCTCGAGATCAAGATCCTGGAACTGCGCGAGATCACCGACTGGGAGAAGCCGATCTATGTCAAGGTCGGCGGGGCGCGACCCTATTACGACACGGCGCTGGCCGTCAAATCCGGCGCCGACTGCGTGGTCGTCGACGGCATGCAGGGCGGCACGGCGGCAACCCAGGAGGTGTTCATCGAGCATGTCGGGCAGCCGACGCTTGCCTGCATCCCGCTCGCGGTCAAGGCGCTCAAGGAGCTCGGTATGCACCGCAAGGTGCAGCTCATCGTCTCGGGCGGCATCCGCAACGGCGCCGATGTCGCCAAGGCGCTGGCGCTCGGCGCCGATGCGGTGTCGATCGGGACAGCGGCGCTCGTCGCGCTCGGCGACAACGACCCGGCTCTCGAGGCCGAGTACAATGCGCTCGGAACGACCGCCGGGGCTTATGACGATTGGCACGAGGGCCGCGACCCGGCGGGCATCACCACCCAGGATCCGACGCTGTCGAGGCGGTTCGATCCGGTTCGCGGCGGCCGCCGGCTTGCCAATTTCCTCAAGGTGCTGACGCTCGAGGCCCAGACCATCGCCCGCGCTTGCGGCAAATCGCACGTCCACAATCTCGAGCCCGAGGATCTGGTGGCGCTGACCGTCGAGGCGGCCGCCATGGCACGCGTGCCGCTCGCCGGGACGGATTGGATTCCGGGAAAAAGAGAGTGAGTAGTGCGTGGTGAATAGTGAGTAGTAATGGCAGTGCTCGGCCCAAACTACTCGCTACTCACTATCTCACTACTCACTTCCTAAGATAGCTCTCCAGCGAGTCGTCCATCGCCTTGAGCCAGGGCGTGTGGTGGACCGGCGCCATCGTGCCGGTCATGAGCGAGCGATAGGCATTGTCGCGGAAGCCCATGATGTTCTCGACCTTGTGGTGCTCCCACTCCATGAAGGTGCGGTTGGTGGCCTCGATATCGAATTTCGGATAGTCCGTGGCGTCGATCAGCTCCTGAACATTGTCGCCCTGGAACCAGATCATCTGCTCGGCATCCTCGAGCTTTTCCTCCCGGGCCCGCCAGGCGGCGCTGTCCTTGCGCATCTCGTCCTTCGAGGGCAGCTTGATCCGACCCATGATGATGTCGCGGGCGAACCAGGCCTGCGCATCGAACATGTTGAAGGTGTAGAACTGGTCCTGCATGCCGAGATAGAACAGCTTGGGATTGTCCTCCCAGACCACGCCCTTGTAGAGGCCGAGCGGCCACATGCGGTTCTCGGTCTTCAGCCTGAGCTCGTCGGCGAGGAACGGAAAATGGTGCTTGTAGCCGGTGCACAGGATGATGGCATCGACGGATTTCGTGCTGCCGTCCTTGAAATGCGCTGTCTTGTTCTCGACCCGCTGAAGCAGCGGCCGCTCCTCGAAGCCGGCGGGCCAGTTGAAGCCCATGGGGCGCGAGCGGTAGCTCGCGGTCACCGAACGGGCGCCGTATTTGTAGCATTGCGAGCCGATGTCCTCGGCGGAATAGCTGCGGCCGATAATGAGGACGTCCTGGCCCTTGAACTCGAGGGCGTCGCGGAAATCATGGGCATGAAGGATGCGACCGTTGAAGCTCCGGAAGCCCTCGAATTCCGGCACGTTCGGCGTGGAGAAATGGCCGGTGGCGACGACGACGTGGTCGAAGGCCTCGGTCTCGACCCGATCGTTGACGAGGTCGTGATGGGTGACGCTGAACGTGCCGCTGTCGCGGTCGTACGCGACGTTGCGCACGGGCGTGCGGAAGCGGACCCAGTCGCGCAGGCCCGCCTTTTCGACACGACCCTTGATGTAGTCCCAGAGCACGGCGCGTGGCGGATAGGAGGCGATCGGCCGGCCAAAATGCTCCTCGAAGCTATAGTCGGCGAATTCCAGGCACTCCTTGGGGCCGTTGGACCACAAATAGCGGTACATGCTGCAATGGACAGGCTCGCCATATTCGTCGAGCCCGGTACGCCAGGTGTAGTTCCACAATCCTCCCCAATCGCCCTGCTTCTCGAAGCAGACAACCTCAGGGATGTCCGCCCCCTTGCTGGCGGCCGACTGGAATGCCCGAAGCTGCGCCAGTCCGGACGGACCTGCCCCGATGACGGCCACGCGCTTTTTCATGATTTCCTCCCAGGTGGTGGTGCGCCAGCAGCGAATTGTTGGTAACTTTGGCGAACCATTTAAGACCAATTTGGACCAAAAGCGCCAGCGCCATGAACCAGATGCCACCCGTTGTCAGACGCGCGCCGCCGGCGAGCGTGGTGCTCGACCGATCTGTTCGGGCGCTGCCCGGCGGGACCGAGCGCTACATGGTGCCCGCGGCCGGCTCGGTGGTGGTGCCGGTCTCGGCCGGCGACGCGGTCAGCGTCCGCGACGTCGAGGGCTGCCAACCCTGCGAGCTTTTGTTCGCCGGAGCGGACGGCAGGGTCGACCCGCGCGGCCTCGGCGTGGCGGCGGGGACCCGACCCGATGGCCTGCTCGCGCTCCTCGACGATGACGGAGAGAGCGCGCGCCGGACGCGCGCGGCGCTCGCCCGGCGCGCCATCGATCTCGCCAACGGCCGGGCCTTGCGGGTGTTCGGCGGCGATTCGCCGGCCGGCTCGACGGCGCGCTTCACTGTCGAGCGCGATGGGCTGCTGATCGTCGCAGCGCCCGGCGGGGTGATGGACGTCGAGCGCCAGGACACCGCGACCGAGATCGAGCTCCTGATCGCACGGCGGCTGCCGCAGACTGCAGGCCAGGACATGCGCCTGCCCGAGCCGCTGGCCGATCCGATCGACGATTTCCGCATCAAGGCAGCAACCGCAACCGCCTATCGCGTCAGGTGCGGCGATTACATCCAGGTCATCGATGTGGCGGGCCGGCAATGCACCGACTTCCAGTGCTTCTCGGCCCGCAAGCTTGACCGCGGTCTGGCGCTGCCGCTCGATGCGACGGTGACGCGGACGCTGCTCGGCCGGCTCTATCCGACCCCGGGCCTGCCGTCCAAGGGCTTCGCGCATGATTTCGAGCCGCTGGTCGAGGTGGTCCAGGACACCTGCGGGCGGCACGACGCCTTCGCCACCGCATGCAATGCGCGCTACTACGACGACATGGGCTATCCCGGCCATGTCAACTGCACCGAGAACTTCAATCGGGCGCTTGCCGAGCATGGCGTGCCGGCGCGCAGGGGCTGGGAGGCGCTGAACTATTTCTACAACACCACTGTCGACAGCAACAACCAGCTCTATCTCGACGAGCCGTGGTCGCGGCCGGGCGACTACGTGCTGATGCGAGCGCTGACCGATCTCGTCTGCGTGTCCTCCGCCTGCCCGGACGACATCGATGCGGCCAATGGCTGGAACCCGACGGACATCCACATCCGCACCTATTCCGGCGCGGAAAAATTCTCACGAGCGGTGGCTTTCAGAATGACTCCCGATGCCGAACCCAAGCTGACCCGCGAAACCGCCTTCCACCCGCGCTTCTCCGCGCTGACGCGGAACTACGCCGAGTACCGCGGCTATTGGCTGCCGTCGCGCTTCAACAATGACGGGCCGACCGCGGAATACTGGGCCTGCCGCGAAGCGGCGGTGGTGATGGATCTCTCGCCCTTGCGCAAATTCGAGGTGACCGGGCCCGATGCCGAGGCGCTGATGCAATATTGCCTGACGCGCGACATGCGCAAGCTGTCGGTCGGGCAGGTCGTCTACAGCGCGATGTGCTACGAGCACGGCGGGATGATCGACGACGGCACCGCGTTCCGGCTCGGCGCCAACAATTTCCGCTGGATCGGCGGCGATGAATTCAGCGGCATCTGGCTGCGCCAGCAGGCGGAGAAGATGGGCTACCGCGCCTGGGTGCGCTCGTCGAGCGATCAGCTGCACAATATCGCGGTCCAGGGACCGCTCAGCCGCGATATCCTTAAGCAGGTGATCTGGACGGCGCCGTCGCAGCCGCGGCTCGAGGAGCTCGGATGGTTCCGCTTCGCGATCGGGCGGATCGGCGATTTCGAAGGCGTGCCGATCGTGGTGTCGCGCACCGGCTATACGGGCGAGCTCGGCTATGAAATCTTCTGCCATCCGCGCGATGCGCTCGCGGTGTTCGATGCGGTATGGACGGCGGGTGAGCCGCAAGGCATGGCGGCGATGGGGCTCGAGGCCCTCGACATGGTGCGGATCGAGGCGGGCCTGATCTTTGCCAATTCCGAATTCACCGATTCAACCGACCCCTTCGAGGCAGGGATCGGCTTCACGGTGCCGCTCAACAGCAAGACGGAAGACTTCATCGGCCGCGAGGCGCTGATCGAGCGGCGCGACCATCCGCGCCACCGGCTGGTCGGGCTCGAGATCGCTGCCAACGAGGCGGTCGGCCATGGCGACTGCGTCCATGTCGGGCGGGCGCAGGTCGGGGTCGTGACCTCGGGCATGCGCTCGCCGGTGCTCAACCGCACCATCGCGCTGGCGCGGATCGACGTGCATCACGCGGCGATCGGCACCGAAGTCGAGATCGGCAAGCTCGACGGCCAGCAGAAGCGCCTGCCGGCCGTGATCGTGCGGTTCCCGCATTACGACCCGGAGAAGAGACGGGTCAGGGCATAAGAATCGAAAATGAACACGACGTCGACGATGAAGCCCCTCAATTGCAATCGATGGCCGGCAGCAGGCCGTTGTTCTCCTCGATCCTGCTGCTGGACAACATGAGGCCATGAGGGAGCAGGCGATGATGACGGCTCCGTCTTTTCGGTTCTCCTGATCGCGATTTTGGTCAGCATCGAATCCTCCGTGGCCTCGTCCCAGCGTAATGACCGGCTGGCGAAGTGGTCAAGCAGATCATAACCAAAGGTTGTGGATCACGGGAGCTTGTCGTCGATCCCCTTGACGTACCAGTTCATCTTCAGGATCTCCGGGTCGGGCAGCGGTTTGCCCGGCTCGCCGATGGTCGTCCCGTCCTGCCTGGTGATCGGCCCGGTAAAGGGATGGAGAGCGCCCGAGGCGATCTTCTTGGTCGTCGCCTCGGCCATGGCCTTGATGTCGTCCGGCATGTTGGTGAACGGGGCCATCACGACCATGCCGCCGCCGATCCCCTCCCAGGTGTCGGTCGATTTCCAGGTGCCGTCGAGCACCGCCTTGGCGCGAGCGATGTAATAGTCGCTCCAGTGGTCGGTGATGGCGGTGAGCTGGGCATGGGGGGCGAATTTGATCATGTCGGAGGCCTGGCCGAAGCCGTGGATATGGCGCTCCTCGGCGATCTGCAGCGGCGCCGTCGAGTCCGTATGCTGCACCATGATGTCGGCGCCCTGCCCGATCAGCACCTTGGCGGCATCGGCCTCCTTGCCGGGATCATACCAGCTCGAGACCCAGACGATCTTGACCTTGAAGTTCGGATTGATGGACTGGGCGCCCAGCATGAACGAATTGATCCCAGCCACCACCTCGGGGATCGGGAAGGACACGATGTAGCCGGCGATCCCGGTCTTCGACATGCGCGCCGCGATCTGGCCGATGATGTAGCGGCCTTCATAAAAGCGGGCGGCATAGGTCGAGAGATTGGGCAGGCGCTTGTAGCCGGTGGCGTGCTCGAACTTGACTTCGGGAAATTTCCTCGCGACCTTGACTGTCGCATCCATGAAGCCGAAGGACGTGGTGAAGATCAGGCCGCAGCCGTCGCGGGCCAGCCGCTCGATCGCCCGGTCGGCATCGGGACCGTCGCTGACATTCTCGAGATAGGTGGTCTCGACCTTGCCTTCGAGCGCGCGCTGGAGCGCCTGGCGCGCCTGATCGTGCTGGTGCGACCAGCCGAAGTCGCCCACCGGGCCGACATAGATGAAGCCGACCTTGAGCTTGTCGGCGGCCTGAAGCGCGCCGGCGCTGGTGCAGAGCGCCAGGAGGAGAAGGAAAACCAGCCGTTTCATGGCTACGCCTCAACGATCCGGGATGAAGGGCTGCCCGAGATTGGCGGGCGCGGCCGCCCGGGTCAATATCCGGGTTCCCGACATCAGCACGAGCACCAGGATCGTCATGAGATAGGGGAGCGCGGCCAAGGCCTGCGGCGGCAGATCGATGCCGAGCGCCTGGGCTTCGAGGCCCAGGATCATCACCGCGCCGAAGAGATAGGCCCCGATGGCCAGACGCCACGGCCACCAGGAGGCAAAGACGACAAGAGCGAGCGCGATCCAGCCGCGGCCGGCAGTCATGTTCTCCACCCATTGCGGCGTGTAGGCGAGCGACAGATAGCCACCGGCAAGGCCGGCACAGGCACCGCCGAAGGCAACGCAGGCATAGCGGGCGGCGACGACGTCGAAGCCGAGCGCATGGGCGGAGTCGTGGTTGTTGCCGATGGCGCGGATGATGAGCCCGAGGCGGGTGCGAAAGAGCACGTAAGAGACGCCGGCAACCAGGGCGACCGAGAGATAGACGACGATGTCCTGGCCGAACAGGATGCGGCCGACATGGGGAAGGTCGGTCAGGAAGGGAAGGTAGAGCGGCTGAAGCTTGGCGCCCGGAAGCCCGACCAGCGACTCCCCGACGAGGCCGGAGAGGCCAAGACCGAAGATGGTGAGGGCAAGACCGGTCGCCACCTGGTTGGCGGCGAAGGTCAAGGTCAGCACGCCGAAGATCAGCGCCATCAGCGTTCCGGCGAGCATCGCGGCAACGAGGCCGAGGAGCGGCCAGCCGGTGAGCAGCGCCGCCCCGAAGCCCGATACCGCTCCCATGATCATCATGCCCTCGACGCCGAGATTAAGCACGCCGGAGCGTTCGACGACAAGCTCGCCGACCGCGGCGATGAGAAGCGGCGTTGCGGCGGTGATGACGGTGAGGATGAAGATCTCCATGCCGTTCAACCGGTCTTGAGCCGCAGCCGCGGCAGGCCGCGCAGGGCGATGCGGTAGTTCACCAGCATGTCGCAGCCGAGGATGTAGAACAGGAGCACCCCCTGGAAGACGCGGCTCACCTTTTCGGAGACGCCGAGCGCCGCCTGGGCTTCCTCGCCGCCGAGATAGGTGGCGGCCAGAGCCAGCCCGGCAATAAGGGCGCCCACCGGATTGAGGCGGCCGAGGAAGGCGACGATGATGGCGGTGAAGCCGTATCCCGGCGAGATGACGGGCTGAAGCTGGCCGACCGTGCTCATGATCTCGCCGATGCCGGCAAGCCCGGCGAGCCCGCCCGACAGGAGAAAGGTGAACCAGACGATTCTCTGCCGCGAAAATCCGGCGAACCGCGCCGCCTTGGGCGCGAGGCCGGCAACGCGGATCTCGTAGCCCTTCATGCCCTTGGCAAGCAGGAACGTCAGGCCGACGGCGGCGGTGACGGCGAAGGCAACCCCGAGATGAAGGGTGCCGCCGAAGGTCGGCAGCAACTGCCAGCCGTCGAAGCTCACGGTTTTCGGGAAGTTGAAGCCTTGCGGGTCGCGCCAGGGGCCGCGGACCAGCCAGTCGAGAAAATACTGGGCGACATAGACCAGCATCAGGCTGGTCAGGATCTCGCTCGCGCCGAACCGGTTCTTGAGCAAAGCGGGAATGGCGCCCCAGACCATGCCGCCGATGATGCCGAGCGCCAGCATCAGCACCGTGACCATGGGGAACTGCCATTCGGTCAGCAGGACGGGGATCAGGCTGCCGGCGATGGCGCCGACAGTGAACTGGCCCTCGGCGCCGATGTTCCAGACATTGGCGCGGTAGCACAGGCAAAGGCCGGCGGCCATCAGCACCAGCGGCGCGGCCTTGAGCGCGAGGTGCTCGAGCGACCAGCGGGCGCTCAGCGGCTCGATGAAGAAGACGGAGAGCGCGCGCAGCGGGTTGAAGCCGAGGGCGGCGAAGATGATGGCGCCGGTCACCACGGTCAGGGCGACGGCGAGGAGCGGCGACAGCAGGGCCATCAGCCGGGAGGGTTCGGCGCGCCTCTCAAGGATGAGCTGCATCGCCGCTTCCTTCCCGTTCCGCGCCGTCGCGAACGCCGGCCATGAGCAGGCCGATGCTCTCGCGGCTGAAGGCGCGAATGGGCCTTGCCGGCGAGAGCCGGCCGCGCGAGAGCACGGCGGCACGATCGGCAATTTCGAAGATCTCGTCGAGATCCTGACTGATGACCAGGACTGCCGAGCCGCTTCTGGCAAGGTCGATGAGCTCCTGCCTGATGCGCGCGGCGGAGGCGGCATCGACGCCGGCGGTCGGCTGATTGACGACCAGGACGGCCGGCCGTCGGTCGAGCTCGCGGCCGACGACGAATTTCTGCAGATTGCCGCCCGACAGCGCCCGTGCCGCCGGATCGCGCTTGCCCTTCTGGACGCCGAACAGCTCGCAGACGCGGCTCATGATGCGGCGCGCGACATCGAAGTCGACAATTCCGCCGCGCACCATGCCGAGATTCTCCGGATAGCGGGTCAGGACGACGTTCTCGGTGAGGTCGAGCTCGGCGACGGCGGCATGGCCGAGGCGCTGTTCCGGGACGAAGGCGGCGCCGAGTCGGCGCCTCGAGGTGATGGTCATGAAGCCGCAGGCGCGACCGCGGATGGCAACCGCATCGCCGTCACGCACGGGGCGCTCGCCCGAGACGGCGCTGAAGAGCTCGGCCTGGCCGTTGCCGGCAATTCCGGCAATGGCGAGGATCTCGCCGCCATGGACATCGACGGTGACGTCGGCCAGATGCGGGGCGAAGGGGTTGTCGGGCACCGCGCTCAGCCTGTTGACGGCGAGGAGCGGCGGACCGCCGGGCACGTCCTCGTTCGACACGCGCAGGCCCGGGATGTCCGAGCCGACCATGAGGCGGGCGAGACCGGCGGCGCTTTCCTGGCGCGGATCGACCTCGGCCACCACCCTGCCCTGACGCAGGACGGTGGCGCGGTGGCAGAGGTCGCGGACCTCCTCGAGCCGATGGGTGATGTAGAGGACGGCACAGCCTTCGCCGGCGAACCGCCTCAAGGTGGTAAACAGCTGCTCGGATTCCTGCGGCGTCAACACCGATGTCGGCTCGTCCATGATCAGGAGCTTGGGCTTCTGCAGCAGCGCCCGCACGATCTCGACGCGCTGGCGCTCGCCGACCGACAGGTCGGAAACATGGGCCGCCGGATTGAGCGCGAGGCCGTAAGCGGCGCTGACCTCGGCGATCAGGCCCGGCAGCCTGCCGGGTTCGGGGCCGCCATCGGGCAGAGCGAGGGCGATGTTCTCGGCCACGGTCAGCGGCTCGAACAGCGAGAAGTTCTGGAACACCATGACGATGCCATGGCTCAGAGCCGCAGCCGGCGAGGCCATGGCGACGGCCTCGCCGGCCACCCTGATCTCGCCGATATCGGGCTGAAGCGCGCCGTAGATGATCTTGACGAGCGTCGACTTGCCGGCGCCGTTCTCACCGAGAAGCGCGTGAATCTCGCCCTGCTGGATGGCAAGCGACACATGGTCATTGGCGACCAGCGACCCGAAATGCTTGGTGATGTCGAGCGCCTCGAGCACCGGAACCGGCGGTGAAAGCGTCTCCGAGGGGTCGCCGTAGATTTCGCTCACGGCTCGCCGCCCAAGGTCATGGCGCCCAGCTCCGGTCCTGTCGCGGCATCGCGCACCAAGAGCTCGCCGACGATGCCGGCGGCGACGGCGGCGGGCAGCCTC
>JADMIO011525439.1_pt1 | contig 48503 bp, 38 predicted proteins | sample 8958161 | NCBI WGS metagenome assembly JADMIO01 (sample SAMN16585339, study PRJNA669376) | soil metagenome | isolation source: Crop rotation soil | place: USA: Cullars Rotation, Alabama | collected 2011
GAATCGCGGTATTTCGCCGGCCACGCGATGAGCGCGAACCCGCCAATCATATTGCCATTAATAATGTAATCATACGCTCCACCCGGCGCGTTCTTCCCTTGTCTTGTTAAAATCCGAAAATAATAGCCGTGGAACGGCTGGCGCTCATTCTCATTTTTCTTCCGATAGCCGGCCGCTTCCGCCTCGGCCACGAACGGCCCCAGCGGGCTAAGTGTCCCATCAAGGTCCCGCCGCCAGTACAGTCCGTCTTTCTGGCCGGGGGTGCTCCCGAATCTCTGCGCGTACTCCAGCACCTCGTCTCCGTCCCGATCGGCCGACGCGTACTCGCGCTGCGCTTCCACGTACGCCCGAATCGTGTCGAGCGCCTCCAACTCATTCCGGCCGACCCGCCGATTAATTACTTCTTCTTTTCCCGCGGCGGTATCGAAAAACCAGCGCCCGCCGCTTTGAATCAATGGGACGGGAAATATGTTTCCATCGCTGCCATATTCGAGCATCGCCCGCCCCGGGCCGCCTTCAATGACGCGCTTGGACTCGGCCATCGCATTGGCCACCGTCACAAATTCGTTGGTCGCCTCCACCAGGTCGGAATTGACCAGGTCCGTCACGTCAGGCCCGAAAATTTTGCGCAGTTGATCCCGGTCCTTTGCCAGAACCGCCTTTTGTAAGGCTGCCACCGCTTCCTGCGGATTGGAGAAATCCTCACCGCGAGCTTCAGAGGCTGGTGCTTCGGAAGCGGCCGGATGGACCAGACTCACCGTCGCGAATAAAAGCCCTGCGCTTGCCAATGATATCCCGAGCCCGCGTAAAATTCGTGTCAATTTCATCGGCGGCCTCCTCCTCCTCCTCTTCCTCCACCACCCCGCCTCCTCCAAAACCACCTCCGCCGCGGCTCGCGGCACCACGACTGCTAAAGGCCTGCTGCGAGCCCCCTCCGCCTCCGCTAAATGCGCTCGAACCTCCGCTGCGTGCGGGCGAAGCCGCCGGAGATGCCGAAACTCCCGCCGAGCGGTTCCCACCACCGATCGACGGACTGGCCGATGGCCGGCTGGCCGCCGAGGGAGTCGAAGGTCTGCTTGAAATACCGCCCGCCGAACCCGTGGAGAATCCGCCGCCGGCCGGACGCGTCGCCGGACTTCCCGGACTTCTCCCAGCCGAAGTCTGCAATGTGCTCGCGCGCGGACCACCGGTTTTGGCGCCTCCCGAACTCCACCCGCGCGATTCCATTGATCTTGCGGAAGCAGTTGAACCGCTCGAACGAACCCGGTTTGAATCCGGCTGCCATTTTTTTCCCTGGGTTCCGCCCTTTGCGTTTACACGGTTCCGGTCACCCTGATTAAACGTCCGATCTCCGCGATCGACATTGATGTTGGTATTTCGATCTATATCCACGTCTCCACCGCCCCAATAACAACCGCCATGGTGCCAGTCGCAATTGTTCGCGATGATCGCACCCATCGCCACCCCGGCCGTGAATGTGATCAGCGGCGCATAGGGATCGTAAACATACGCCGGCGGCGGATAATAAACCGTGGGAGGGTACGATGGCACATAAACGACCTGCGGATTCGAAGGTTGAATCTGCACAACGGTATTGGTCACGACCACCACCTGCTGCTCCACCTTTGTCTCCACAACCATGTTCGTCACCACGACCGTCTGCTGCGAGGTTGTTTGGAGCGTCCCGGCTTTCTGCGCTTTGGATCGCAAGGCCTGGATTGTATCCATCACATCCTTGTCCTGGTTCAGGAATGCCTCACCCAATTGAATCGTCCATTGAAGATCATCGTTCATCTTTTTGATCGCTCCCGGTATTCGCGCCACCGCTTTCACGCTTTCATCCCAAGGCTGCTCGTCCACCTTCGCCAGGTTGTTCGTGTCTCCGACAAAGCGCGCCGCCTGCACGATTTCCAAGGGATAGACCGAGGCCGGCAGCATCGTCGCCAGCAGTGGATCCGGATAAAGCGCGATCGGCATCAGCAGTTTCTCAAGTTCCGCCGCGCTGAGCTTTGCCGGGGTGGAAGGTGGCGGCACAGGCGCGCTCGTTTGCGTCGGGGAGGAGATCGTGGGGGTGGGTGCCACGGAGACAGGGGGTGACTCAGCTCCCAAAATCCCCAGCGATATGAAACCTATCAATGCGCAGAAGACAATCACCCTTCCGCCGAGTGTCCGGAGATCTCCGGCAACTCCGTGGGGCCATCCGTCAAAACAAAGAACGGAACAGTCTGCACTCCGTTCTCTCTCCGTGTGTTCAGCGGGAAACCGGCTCACGGGGAGCATTCAAGCGCACCCCCGAGGTATTCCAAAACTGTCAAAAATAACAGTGCTCGTTCGCGGGAAGAACACTTTGAGCAATTCCCCACCGCCTTGCAGCCGCCGCTAAATCGAAAGCGCGCGCTGCCTGAAGGCCACGCGGTAAGGGCAGCGCGGCGGTCCTCGGTCGCGGACTGAAAGACGCGTGCGGGCTGAACGACATTGAAAGGTCGTTCAGCCCTGCCCTAAAACTAAATTCCTACCGTTTTGGTTTTACCCAGAAGCTCGCCTGGGCTTCTTCTCTGTGCCTCGGCGCGATTTGTATAAGCGCGGTTGGAATCAGATTCGCGCAGGTCGAACCGGTCGAGATTCATGACTTTGGTCCAGGCGGCCACAAAATCGCGAAGGAATTTCTCCTGCGAATCCTCGCATCCATACACTTCAGCCAGCGAGCGGAGTTGAGAATTCGAACCGAAGACGAGATCCACACGAGTGGCAGTCCATTTAACGGTTCCGGTCACGCGGTCTCGGCCCTCGAAGATGCCGTCGTCTTCCGCTGTAGGCTTCCATGTCGTGCGCATGTCCAGGAGATTCACGAAGAAGTCGTTGGTCAGCGCTTCCGGGCGTCTGGTCAAAACGCCGTGTTGGCTGCCGCCTGAATTCGTGTTGAGAACGCGCATGCCGCCGAGGAGCACGGTCATTTCTGGCGCGGTCAGCATGAGCAATTGAGCTTTATCGATCAGCAGCGCTTCCGCCGGTATGCTGTATTTGACTTTGAGATAATTGCGGAACCCGTCCGCGATGGGTTCCAGGACCGCGACCGAGGCGGCATCCGTTTGTTCCTGCGAGGCGTCCATGCGACCGGGAGTGAATGGAACGGTGAGATCATGACCGGCGTTCCTCGCGGCTTTTTCGATGCCCGCGCCACCGGCCAGGACGATCAAATCCGCCAGCGAGACTTTCTTACGCCCGGACTGGGCCGCGTTGAACCCGCGCTGAATGCCTTCGAAAACCTTGAGCACCTTGGCGAGTTGGTCAGGCTGATTTACCGCCCAATCCTTCTGTGGGATGAGGCGAATTCGAGCGCCATTGGCTCCGCCCCGTTTATCCGAGCCGCGGAAAGTTGACGCCGACGCCCAGGCGGTGGAAACGAGTTCCCCGATGGAAAGCCCGGAGGTCAGGATCTGGCCTTTCAGATAGGCGACATCGTGTGCGTCGATCAACTCGTGATTCAGCGCCGGAATAGGATCCTGCCAGATGAGATCTTCACCGGGCACTTCCGGACCCAGGTAGCGCGTGCGCGGACCCAAATCGCGGTGCGTTAGTTTGAACCAGGCGCGCGCGAATGCGTCCGCGAACTGGTCCGGATTTTCCATGAAGCGGCGCGAAATCTTTTCATAAGTAGGATCGAATCGCAGGGAGAGATCGGTCGTGAGCATGGAAGGCGCGATTCGCTTCGAGGGGTCGTGTGCGTGCGGAACGGTCCCCGCGCCCTCGCCGTTCTTCGGTCGCCATTGATTGGCACCGGCCGGGCTTTTGGTAAGTTCCCATTCGAAACCGAAAAGATGCTTAAAAAAATCATTGCTCCACTTCGTGGGAGTGGTGCTCCAGGTGACTTCCAGGCCGCTCGTAATCGTGTCCCCCCCTATGCCTGTGGCAAAACTATTTTTCCAGCCCAGGCCCTGTTCCGCGAGGTCGGCTCCTTCGCATTCAGGACCTACGTGAGAGGCCGGACCTGCGCCGTGCGTTTTGCCGAAGGTGTGTCCGCCGGCGATGAGCGCAACGGTTTCCTCATCATTCATGGCCATGCGAGAGAATGTTTCGCGAATATCCCTCGCCGCGGCTACCGGATCCGGATTGCCGTTCGGGCCTTCGGGATTGACGTAAATCAGTCCCATTTGCACCGCGGCGAGAGGGCTTTCCAGATCGCGGTCGCCTGAATAGCGCTTGTCGCCCAGCCAGGTCGTTTCCGCTCCCCAATAGAGATCCAGGTCTGGTTCCCAGCTATCCTCGCGCCCGCCGGCGAAGCCGAACGTTTTGAATCCCATCGTTTCCAGGGCGACGTTCCCGGCGAGTATCATCAGGTCCGCCCACGAAATCTTCCGACCGTACTTTTGTTTGATCGGCCAGAGGAGCCGGCGCGCCTTGTCGAGACTGACATTGTCCGGCCAACTATTGAGCGGCGCGAAACGTTGCTGACCTCTGCCGCCACCGCCACGGCCATCACCCGTTCGATAGGTGCCGGCGCTGTGCCATGCCATGCGAATAAACAAAGGACCGTAATGGCCGAAATCCGCCGGCCACCAAGGCTGCGAATCGGTCATTAGCGCCGCCAGATCCTTTTTTAGGCCCGCATAGTCGAGGCTCTTAAACTCTTCGCCGTAATTGAAATCCTCCCCCATCGGATTGGACTTGGACGAATGCTGGTGCAAAATTTCGAGCTTCAACGCGTTCGGCCACCAATCGCGGTTCGACGTGCCGCCGCCGGAAGTGAATTTGTGAACTTTGCCGGTGAAGGGACATTTGCTGACTTCATTCATAATTTGGCGCTTAACTGCTCTGGACTACTCTCATGGATCGTATTTCGCTGCGCTGCGGTCGCAAGCGCGATTTTTAGGTGCCCCCCCGAGCCAATGCCTTCGAGGGCGTGAAGGCTGATGTGACGGAGACCTTGACGCGCCCGGCATGCGATTCGCCCCAGGTGCAACTTCCTTGACTGGCGTTTTCTGGCAGACAGTCTTATGGAATGCACATTCGAGCGTGTCTCTCTCTTGTTTTTTGGGTTGTTTGCCCGATTTCCGCGGCGGCGGCGGAGTGGCCTAATTGGCGCGGACCGTCGAGCGACGGCTCGACCGTCGAGGATCACTTTCCCATATCGTGGGACCGGACCAATAATGTTCTGTGGCGTCTGCCGCTTCCCGAACGCGGGAACTCCTCTCCTGTGATTTGGGAGGACCGTGTTTTCGTCACGCAGGCGGAGGGCAATCGTCGCAATCTGATTTGTATTCATCGAAAGAGCGGCGCGGTTCTGTGGCAGGCGGGCCCAGCCTATTATTACCCCGAGGAGACCATGAGTGAAAGCAACCCGTACTGCTCCGCGTCTCCCGTTACCGATGGCACGCGCGTGATTGGCTTTTTTGGTTCAGCCGGACTTTATTGTTTTGATTTTAAGGGGCGTGAACTTTGGCACACGGACGTGGGCAACATCTCGCACATGTTCGGGACGGCCTCTTCTCCTTGTCTCGCCGGTGACCTATGTTTTGTTTATGTCGGTCCCGGAGATGAGCAAAGCATCGTGGCCGTCGATAAACGCACGGGCAGGATCGCCTGGCGTTCGGATGCGTTGCGGCCAACGCCGGATGAAACCGCGAAGATTTCGACGAATGGCCCGCCGGTTGGCTCCTGGAGCACACCTGTCGTCGTTGAGAATCGAGGCCGAAAAGAATTGATCATGTCCTTTGCTTTTCGCTTTGGCGGATTTGATGTGAAAAACGGGGCGCTCCTCTGGCAGCAAGGCGGTCTCGGACTGCAGACGTACGTTACGCCCCTGTATACCGATGGCTTGCTCATCACGATGAGCGGAACGGTGGCCCATGCTGTTCGCCTCAATGCCTCCGGGGGCGCACCGGACACGGTCTGGACACAACCGAAAGGTAAATTTCGTTTTGGCTCCGGGGTGGCCACCGATAAGCATCTCTATTATTTGAGTGAAAATGGGCTTGCCGAATGCTGGGAAAAGGCCACCGGTAAGGTTCTATGGCAGGAGCGGCTTCAAGGACCCGGAAAGAAAACAACCTCGTGGTCCTCTCTTTCGAAAGCAGGAAAATTGATTTACGCCCCGAATCAATCGGGTGATGTTTTTGTTTTCGCGGCTGAACCTGAATTCCGCGTCTTAAGCACGAACAGCATCGCTGAACCCACGAATGCTTCGCTCGCCCTGGCGCGTGGAACTGTGGTCATGCGCACCGATAAAGCGCTGTGGTGTTTCGGAACTCCGAGAGGCGAGAGCTAGTTTACTCAGGCTTTCTTCCAGTTTTATGTCGGCGCGAAAGTTGCGCCATGGACCATTAAGTTAGAACCGTCTCCCGAGACGTTTTCCGCAAGCGGCGTGCCGCGCCGGGCCATTCCTGAATTTGCACACTAAACCCTTTATTTTCGCGACAGCAGCGGCAATCCAGGACCCGATCCCTCAGCCGCCATCCGCGCCGGGGCGAAAGCGCGCCTTCACCATTTCGGTTCGGGATCTGGTCGCATTCGTCCTGCGCACCGGTGACTTGGGCGGCAACGGTCATTTCACCGGACCGAACCGCGCCCTCGAAGGCACTCGCGGCCATCAGCGAATCCAAAAAAGCCGCCCCGCCGGCTACAAACCGGAGGTTCTGATCTCAACGAAACTCGAAACACAGGACGTCGCCCTCATCATCAAGGGGCGAATTGATGGCATCCTTCAGCGGGATGATTCGCTTCTGATCGAAGAGATCAAAACCGTCGATGAGGGATGGAACGGCCACCCAGACCCTTTACACTGGGCCCAGGCGAAAGTTTATGCCGCGTTATATTCCCCGAATCACACTTTCCAGAGCATAGACCTGCAGCTCACTTATTTGTCCTTGGATTCCGGGCAAACCGCCGTTTTCCGTGAAACCTTTAAAACACACGACCTGGAAGAATTCCTCGATAGCATCACTCGAGAATACCTCCAGTGGCTCGAAGACTACGCGCGCTGGTGTTCCTTGCGCGACTCATCCATCGCCGCGCTTGGCTTTCCCTTTCCGAATTACCGCGCCGGGCAGCGCTCTCTCGCCGTAGCCGTTTACCGCGCCACCCAAACCCGTGGCAAACTTCTGGCCGAAGCACCCACCGGGATTGGAAAAACCGTTTCCGCCCTTTTTCCCGCCATCAAAGCCTTTCCTGCCGGACACCTCGAAAAAATTTTTTACCTCACCGCGAAAACCATTGGCCGCACTGTCGCCGAGAAAACGTTGGTTGATCTGCGGTCCGCCGGACTGCGCCTTCGCGCGGTCACAATCACCGCCCGCGACAAAATCTGCTTCAACAACGGCCAAACCTGTGACTTGAAATCCTGTCCCTTCGCCCTCGGCTATTACGATCGCATCAAAGCAGCCGTTCGCGATGGACTGGCCACCGATGAACTGAAGCGCGACAAAATCGAGGAAATCGCGAGAAAACATCGGGTCTGCCCCTTCGAATTGTCTCTTGATCTCTCTCTCTGGTGCGACGCGATCATCTGCGATTTCAATTACGTTTTCGACCCCTCCGTTGCTTTGAAGCGCTATTTTTCCGAAGAATCTCGTAACTACTCCATCCTTATCGACGAGGCGCATAATCTTGTCGATCGCGCCCGCGAAATGTTCTCCGCCGAATTGGTGCGCGATGATCTCCGCCGCCTGCAGGACGCTTTGCAACACGACCTTCCTGCCTGCGCCCGCACTCTCAATAGGCTCTGTTCCAAACTTTCCGCCCTTGCCAAAGATGAAAGCTTTCTCGAACGGGACGAATTGTTCGTCAGCAAGTCGTGTCCGGCGAAAATCACTCATCACCTCAAGCAATTCATCGAACAGGCTGAACTCTGGCTCGTCCAAAATCGGCCGTCCGCTTTCCGCGAAGATCTGCTCGGCGCTTACTTTGAAGCGCTCGCTTTTCTCCGAACGTCCGAATTATTCGATGAACGCTACGCCGCCATCTACGATTCAGGCAGCGGACGCCTGCGCCTCTTTTGCATCGATCCCTCTCTCCTTCTCCAGCGCGCCTTGGAGACCTCCGGCTCCGCCGTATTTTTCTCCGCCACCCTTCGTCCCGGCGACTATTTTCGAAATGCGCTTGGCCTTGGCCAATCCGATCCATTTCTGCAACTCGCCTCTCCCTTTCCGCCGGAGAACCTTTGCGTTCTTATTCAAAACAAAATCTCCACGCGCCTGCGTTCCCGCGCCGCTACCTACGACGCCGTCGCCGCCTCCATCGGCGCATTGATGGAGGGCCGCTCCGGCAATTACCTCGTTTATTTCCCGTCCTACGATTACCTCACCGCGGTCCTCGAGCGCTTTCACCGGCAGTTTCCCGCCATCGAAACACAAGCGCAGCTTCCCGGCATGAGCGAAACCGACCGCGAAGAATTCATCGCCAGATTTCATACCGAAATCAGCGGCGCCTTCGCCGGTTTCGCCGTCATGGGCGGCATCTTCGGCGAAGGCATTGACCTCGTCGGCGAACGTCTCATCGGCGCCATCATCGTTGGCGTGGGCTTTCCCCAAATCTCGGTCGAACGAGAATTGATCCGCGAATACCGCGGAAATATCGGTCGCGACGGCTTCGACTACGCCTACACCTATCCTGGCATGAATCGCGTCCTCCAGGCCGCCGGCCGCCTCATCCGCTCCGAAACCGACCGCGGCATCGTCCTCCTCATCGACGACCGCTTCGCCAAACCCCAATATCGCGCCCTCTTCCCCTCCTGGTGGACCCCCCAATACGTCCACACCCCGGCGCAGATCAGCCAGGCAGCCACCGCTTTTTGGGATGCATCGACAAGAATTACAGAACAATTACCGTAACGCGGCCCATCGGGCGCGCGCGCTGTTCTGATGCTCAAGAAGCCGGGAATATACGCGGCGAACGCTGCCAGGAAACACCCGGCTAAAACCGCTCGCCACTCGGCGACGATGTCCAAAAGAGCGGTGGAGCAAGGCAGGGGACTTGAATCGCGTCACTCCGAATCCCAACGGGAATTCCGTCCAGGCCAGGATTGCGCGGAAACGGTCCTGGGTCGGCCCACCAGCCTAACGAACCCTTTACAGCTCCAAGGAGAATCAGCTTTTTGAGGCCATTTTTTACCCGATTGGGACGACCCCCGCCTGTTGCGCCTCTGCCTTCACCCTCTTCTTCATATCAAGATACGCCGCGCGGACCAGCTTCGAAAGAGCCGCGGCATGCAAGACATCCCCTGGACGAAGCTTAACGTGACGCATAAACTTGCCGCTGCCCTCCATTAAACCCGTCGGATCAGCTATCTCAGCGCCTCGAAAAAACCCGACATTCACATGCGCTTTGAAGGCGTTGACATAGGCAAATGCTGCGTCACCGACGCACACCGTCGGATGACCATCGTGCAACACCTCCAACACATCGTCGCCGCACCTGCGCATCACCCCGAACCAATGCCTGGCAATTTCGCCCAATTCCCCCGTTTGTCCCCTCATCCAGCGATCGATTGCTGGATCTCGTTCGACTGAAGCGGGCAGTCGGAAAAGTTGACTCATAATTCGGCTTGACCAAGTCTAGTCACATTAGCCGCGAGTCCTCCAGCGCTTTATCAGCCCTGTAGAACACGAAAGTAGAGGTCGAGGTGACGAGACCCTTACTTTGGACCGGCGGAATTAGCAAAAGACCCGTTGGAAGTGTTAAAGGGTCACGCCCAATCATCAATCCCCCTGGGAGCAAAAACAAAATTCTCCGGTCTAACGGGTATGAAACGGATTTTCTTTGCCCTCTTGGTTCCGGCCTTGGTTCTTGGTTTCATCGGTTCAGCGCACGGGGCGGGATTGATCATCGTCGATGAGCCCGAAGGGGGCGTCCGCATCTGGCCGCCTTCCGTCCGCCCGGACCATCCCATTCCGCCCCATTGGATGCCTCGGCCGATCTTTCGTTTCACCCCTCTGGAAATCCGGTCAGTGAAGGCCAATGTGAGAATCAAAGACCAGGTGGCTGACACCCGCATCGAGCAGGAGTTCTACAATCCGAACCCTCGCCAGCTCCAGGGAACATTTGTTTTTCCCATACCTCGCGGTGCGCATCTCCAAAAGTTTCGCATGGAAGTGAACGGAAAGATGATGGACGCCGAACTCCTTAGCGCGGACAAGGCCAAAGGCATCTATGAGGAAATCGTTCGTAAAGCGAAAGACCCCGCCTTGCTCGAATATGTTGGCCAGGATCTGCTCAAGGTCCGCATCTTTCCGATCGAGCCAAACAGCACAAAACGCGTCGAGGTCGCCTATAGCGAAATACTTAAGAGCGATACGGGAATGGTTGGCTACACCCTCCCGCTCAGCGCCGCCAAGTACTGTGCGACGCCGGTGAAGAATTTGAGCGTCAAAGTCCAACTGGATTCCACCACCCCGCTGAAAACCATTTATTCCCCAGGCCACTCAGTCGAAATCGTTCGGAAAGGAAACACCAGTTCCACGATCGGTCTGGAGCAGAATCAAACGCCGAGTGATCCGCGCGACTTCCAATTGTTTTATTCAGCCGAACAAAAGGAACTCGGGGTCAGTTTCCTTACCTATCGCAGGAGTGGCGAGGATGGTTACTTCATGCTGCTGGCATCGCCGGGATTCAATCAGGACAAAACCAAGGTCATTCCCAAGGATGTGGCCTTTGTTATCGACACATCCGGCTCAATGTCCGGGGCCAAAATTGATCAGGCGCGAAAAGCCCTGGCTTTTTGCATCGAGAATTTGAACGACAAGGACCGTTTCGAGGTCATCCGCTTCTCGACCGAAGTCGAACCTCTTTTCGATAAGCTGACGAATGTGTCCGAAACTTCCCGGAAAGAGGCGCAGGCCTTTGTTCGCGATTTGAAAGCGATCGGAGCTACCGCCATTCACGATGCTCTTAGAAAGGCCCTCGAACTTCGGCCCGCCGATTCCAACCGCCCATACCTGGTTGTCTTTCTCACCGATGGCATGCCCACCGTCGGTGAAACGCGTGAAGAGATGATTCTCAAGCAAGTCACGGGCCGGACTGACGCTCTGACCCGGGTCTTCTGCTTCGGCATCGGCACTGATGTAAATACGCGTTTGCTGGATCGAATCGCGGAAGAAACAAGCGCCGTTTCCCAATACGTCCTTCCAGACGAGGATTTGGAAGTGAAACTTTCGAGCTTCTTCTCGAAGATCAGCGATCCGGTCCTGGCTAACGTGGAGATCGATTACGGAAACATTCACGCCACCAAAGTCCATCCCGGCAAACTTCCCGACCTGTTCAAAGGGCAGCAACTGATCGCCCTTGGACGCTATTCAGGCGAGGGCGGAACAACCGTGAAAGTGATCGGCAAGGTTGGAGACGAACGAAAGGAATTCACGTGCAAACTGCAATTCCCATCCGATAGCGATCAGCATGAATTTATTCCTCGCCTTTGGGCCACCCGCAGGGTCGGCTATCTCCTCGATGAAATTCGGCTCCATGGCGAGAATCGCGAACTAAAGGACGAAGTCACTGAACTCGCCAAAAAATATCAGATCGTGACTCCCTATACCTCGTTCTTAATCACCGAGGATCAGCCCATTGTGGCCACCACCGCACAGCCTGTCCGTGCTGAACCAGCCGCAATTCAGAATCAGCTCGACCTGACGAAACCGGCACGGAGATTGCGCGAGGAAAGCTTGGAACTGCGCGCAGCAGTACCGGCGCAACAGCTATTGGCCAATTCCCCTCCCTCCGGCGACACAGCCGTCGCCGGCGCTCGTTATAGCACAGCGTTGAAATCCGCCGTCACCGAACAACAATTACAACTCGCGCCCAAGGAGATTGAAACCCTGGCCCGAACCGGAAAACTCGTGTCACAACCTTCTCCCCAGGAGCGCTCCTCGTCCAACGGCTTTCGCATGGTCAAAGGGCGCGCGTTCCGCCTCGAGGAAGGAAAGTGGATCGAACTTTCCACCCGCGACGCCAAAGAAAGCAAACCCATCCGAATCGAATTCAATTCCAAAGAATACTGGGATTTGCTGATTCGTTATCCCGAGTTGAAAGACATATTCTCGCTCGGGACGTCCGTCCGTTTTCTTGCCGGCAATAAGATTTACGAGATTTACGCCCTGAAATGATTGGATTCCCCCTGGACCCCTGTATAATTCTTCTTCGCGGATGTGAGGAAAACAACCGCTTCGTGCAAGACGAATAAAGCAACGGCCATAACGAAGATGGCCGTTGCGGCAATACTTAGCCCCGCGTATTGAGCAATCAATCCGATGCTGCTTGGCATCGCGGCGGAGCCAAGCATTGCCGCGCCTACTTGAAAGCCAATCGCGTGGGCCGCCAGCTGCTTCCCCAACCGCTGCGGAGTCCGGGACATCAGGCACGGGAAGATCACCGCGAGACCAAGGCCAGCGAGTGCGAGGGCAAACGGTGTCATCCGGGGTGCTGGGTTCCATGCAAATAGCGCGGTTCCAGTCACGGCCGTGACTATGCTCGACCGAATCAACCCATCGATTCCTACACGATCGACGATAAACCCGAAAACGATTCTCCCCGCGAGAATACTGGCCCAATAAACTGTAACCCAAATACCCGCCACTTTGCCTTTAATGTCCCGCGATTCTGTAAGAACCGTGAAACTCCATTGCCCAAGTGAGACTTCGAGTCCGGTGTATATAAAAAATAAAAGCATCTGCAGCCACACGATTCGGTTCCGAAGCGCTCGCGCCATCGGAACATGTTCCGCTGCCTGATCTCGCTCAGAAGGCGTTGTCGCTTCCGTGTGATCGTCCCATTCCGATTCTGTTTTAATAAAGAGCAACGAAAGAACGAACAGTGTCACCGCGACGATGAAGTATCCCAACCGCCAGGAACGGTTCGCGGAAATTACCTCCGTCATCAGCATCGGGCCAAGCATCGCGCCGAGGCTATAACAGGCGTGCAGCCAGTTCATATGCCGCGCGCTAAAATGGCACGCGACAAAGTGGTTTAATCCAGCATCGATCGCGCCTGAACCAAGACCATGAAATATTGATCCCAACGCGAACAAAGGCCAAATTCCCGCCAACGAATAGTCCAAACCGCTCGATGCCACCAAAGCGCTGCTCGCCGCCAGCAACACGCCCAGATTAAAAAAGCGCAGCAAACGTCCGGCGAGAAAGCTCGAAACAAAATAGCTGCACCCCGCCCCCAAAAAAATCCAGGAGATGTCCTTTTGCTCAAGATGAAACGATCGCCGGATCGAAGGCCAGGCCACGCCGACAAGGGCATCAGGCAGTCCCAGGCTGACAAACGCCACGTAACAGAGGATCAGAAGAACTCCACGCGACTTCAGCTTTCCCGCCGTCATCCCCGCTCTTCCTGTTTCAGTTCGACCATCCTCTCCGGCGAAAGTATCATCGAATTCTTCATCAGCAACCGTCGTTCCAAGCCACCGCCCGCGGGGCCGAGCCGGCCGCCAAAAACGACTGCGACCTTTTTTGGCTCTTCGCCGTGACAATTCCGTGGGTTTACCTCAAATAACGCACATGAGAATCTGCTGGTGCGTTGTATTGTGGATCCTGGTTGCGAATCATTCCAATCACGCCGGGGAACTTTCGTTTCGCCATCATTTTATCAGCCGGGAATTGCCCGTCCGTGACAAAACTGTCGGCGATTATGGATTAACAGCACTGGTTGATCTCGATCGTGACGGCGATTTGGATTTCATCCTCGGCGGACGCCCTGCTTCTCCATCGAGACTGTATTGGTTCGAATTTCAAAAACCCGATATCTGGATTCAACATGAGGTTGGGACAAATTACTTGTCTGATGTCGGCCTGGCCGCGCTCGATGTAGATCGGGACGGATGGACAGACCTGGTGTGCAGCGGTGTTTGGTACCGGAACACCGGGCGTCCCCGCGAACAACAGTTCCAACGTTTCGTTTTCGATGAAAAGGCTGCCGGCGCGCACGACATCGTCGTTGCGGATATCGATGGTGACATGCGACCCGACATTGTGATGATGGGCGATGAACGGACGCAGATAAACTCCTTGCGCTGGTACACCGTTCCGACAGACGCCACAAACCACTGGATCTCCCATTTCGTCGCGGCGCCGGTGCATGGCGCCATTACTCCCGCGGGTGTCGGCGACCTGGACGGAGATGGCGACGTCGATATCGTACGGGCAGATACTTGGTTCGAAAATAAGGATGGTAAAGGATTGGAATGGAGGGCGCACGCCAACATTCCGATGGGGCGAAAAGGTCCCTTTGGCATCTGTGTTCGCGCAACAGTTCTCGATATGGATCAGGATGGCCGGAATGACATCGTGATCTCGGATGCGGATATCGAAGATTCGACGGTTGTCATCTTGAAAAACGTGGACGGCAAAGGTTTACGGTGGATAAAACAGGAGCTGCCGCGGAGTTTTAAGTATGGTTCTCTTCATTCCCTGGCGGTGATCGATTTAAACCGCGATGGCCGCCCGGACATCATCAGTAACGAACAGGAGGAACTCCTGCCGGATGGCCGTCAAGACCCACGCTGGATTCTTTGGGAAAACCTCGGAAATGGCAAATTCGCCGAGCGGATTATTCTCGACGCAAAGCTTGGCGGGCACGAACTGCAAGCGGGGGACGTTGATGCCGATGGCGACATTGATATCTGCTCCAAAGCATGGGGACCTCGTCCATGGAATGGCAACGCCGGACGAATGCATGTGGACTTCCTGGAAAACCTATTGCGGTGATCAGACCCGATCACCCAGGACAAAGATCAAACCGAGACTAAGGATTGCTACTTCATCGCGCTCTCGACCATTGTTCGAAAGTCCTGCTGCGAAGCTTTGACCAATGCTGCCGGTCCAGTCAGGCGGATAAAAACATTGGCTCCCGGCGTCTCGACAATGGCGCCTTGCAGCATCGTACCGGGTTGCGGTGTTTTTGGTCCACCGGGCATGCCGCTCATGTACGTTCCATCAGCCTGCACATAAGTGATCGTGCCCTTGTCCTTCTTCACTTTTTCCGTTCGCGCATTGATCTTGTCTTTTCCTTCCTGGAACATGCCGAGCCACCGATCGATATTCGCCTGCACGCCCCCGCCACCCCCTGGAAAGTGAAAAAAGACCACCTCGCCATTCTTTCCTTGCTCTCCCTTGATTTCCAATTGCGCCGCGCGCATTCCAGGCTGGATATCGACCCAGGTCCATTTGTCCGGTTTCGCGAAGGAAAGATTCGCGACATTAAACGTCTTGTGATCCTCGGCCGCTCGAGCGACGAAATTAAGAAGGAAAACAGCGGTGAAAATATAATTAAAACGTCGCATGAATGAATCTTTATCCCACTGCGAATAGAGAAGTCAATGGCCGGTCCGGGAGAGTTCCGCGCCATCGATTCTCATTCACCAGGAATCGTATCTCCGGGAGATGTCGCTCTGGATAAATCTCGACAGGTTCAGACATTTTGAATCCGATCTTCTGAAAGATAATCAGGGATGTATAAACGGATCGCAGGCGCAGGATTAACTTTGTTAGCTTTGATGGCGATTCTAAAGCTGACACTGTGGCCATACACCTTCCATTTTCACGCGCTCGGCTGGAGGCAATATCTTGGCCGTTTCGAACATATCCCGAGCGCAATGCTGGATTGCCCGGAGAATATCGTTCTGTTCATTCCTTTTGGCGTGGGTTTGGCACTGGCATTCGAAGAGAAGATCGTTTCAATTCGGCCGCGCGCGTTGGTCATCCTTCTTCTCGGATTTGTCCTTTCGGCGGGTATTGAGTCGCTGCAAATCTTCATTCCGGGCCGGACCCCTAATCTTTCCGATATTATTTCGAATAGTTTGGGTGGTCTGACCGGGCTGGGCCTTGTTGAAGCGTGGCGCGTGCGCAATCGGATTCCCGGTCAAATTCGGACACGAATCGTCCGCTGGGATGTTCGAATCGTTTCTGCTTTTTATCTGCTGATCCTCCTCCTGCTGACGTGGGTTCTTATGAACGGACTGCGTCCAGCTTTTTGGGATGCAAGTTATCGTTTGGGGCTGGGCAACGAAACCACCGGGGACTGGGCATGGAACGGCACGCTCCGCGACCTGGTGCTTGTCGGCACCGGTATAACCAAAAGCCAGGCCGAACAGTTCTTGCAGAATCGAGTTCCGGCGTTTTTGGAAAACCGTTTGGCCGCTGAATATTCTTTAACTTCGAACGAGGGCCTGAAAGATCGGACAGGCCATTCCCCGCAATTTCTGCCGCGAGGGGAACTTCCGCGCTTTGTCGAGAGCGGCGTTGTTCTGACTCGCAATTCCTGGCTTCGAACATCGCGAAGTCTCTCTGATTTTGTCGAGGCCGTGAACCGATCGAGGGAATACACGATTGCCGCCACCGCCAGCACCCCCAAGCCGCACCAGTGGGAAGGTCCGCGCCTCATATCGCTTTCCGCAAACGACGAGCATACCGACGTGATGATCAGCCATTATCGGAACGAAATTGAATTTCGGTGGCGAGCTCCGTTGACGGGGCAGGGGACCAGCCCCCAACTTTACTTCCCGGACGCATTTCCTTCGATGCAGCCCTTTCGTTTTGTGGTGACCCAGCGGAAAAACACGATTTCATTTTACACGTCCTTCGGAACGGCGATGGAGATATTCCTCGGACCCGAAGTCGGCTTGAGCGCCTTTCTGACGCAAGATTCCCAATGGCTGGTAGAGGCGACGCCAACGGCCTTTTGGCCTACCGCGACTCTTTTTGCCCTTGTCTTTTACGCCCCTGCCGGAGCCTACTTCAGGTTCTGGTTCCGATTTGTCAAAAACACTGACGCGACAGCCTTTTCAGGCGTCTGCTGGCTTTTACTTCCTCCCCTGGTGGCCGAGAGCCTTGTCAGTCTCTATGGCGAGCGCGGTGTCCGTCTTTCCTACATTGGGCTGGGCGTACTGACGGGGCTGCTTGGGTTCATCCTGGCGGGCCCCTGGAGGCGCGCCGGGGGATAAATTCACCTTTTCTTCAGCCCAGACGCGATTATCTTGTCCGCCCGAAATTGTTCGCGCTGAACGAGTGGGTGCAATCTCGGTGAAAATGGGTTACTTTGTTCGTCAGCAGTTGACTAATGGATACATCGCACATCAGGAATTTTAGCATTATCGCTCATATTGATCATGGGAAGACCACCTTGAGCGACAGGCTTTTGCACAGGACCGGCACCGTCGCGACGAGGGAGATGCAGGAGCAACTGCTCGACTCGATGGATCTGGAGCGCGAGCGCGGCATTACCATCAAAGCCCATCCGGTGACAATGTACTACCGGGCCAAGAATGGCGAGGAGTACGAACTCAACCTGATCGATACCCCTGGCCATGTCGACTTTGCCTATGAAGTTTCACGCAGCCTGAGCGCCTGCGAGGGCGCGTTGCTTATTATCGATGCCGCTCAGGGCGTCGAAGCGCAAACCGTCGCGAATGTACACCTGGCGATGAAGCAGAATCTGACGATCATTCCAGTGATCAATAAGATCGACTTGCCGCACGCCAACGTTCCTCTTGCCAAAACCCAACTCGAGGACATCCTGGCGATTCCGGCGGATTCAGCAATTCTCGCGAGCGCGAAGGAAGGAATAGGCATCGAAGACATCCTCGAAGCGATCATCCAGCGGATTCCGCCGCCAAAGCCGACCGGGGAAAAATCGTTACAAGCGCTCGGTTTTGATTCGTACTTCGACACTTTTAAAGGGGTTGTCACGCATGTCCGCGTCTTCAATGGTGAGTTGAAGCCCGGGCTCCAGTGCAAGCTGCTCAATTCGGGCAAGGTCGTTGAGATCAAAGAAGTCGGCAGTTTCAATCCCAAACCGTACACGCGCGAAAAGCTCGAAGTTGGCGAGACAGGCTATTTCACCGCCAACATCAAAAGCCCGAAGGAAGTGAAGATGGGCGACACGCTGACCGATTCACGGAATCCGTCGCCGGAATTGTCAGGCTTCCAGGAGATCCATCCGATGGTGTTCAGCGGCATTTATCCGATTAACACGGCCGACTATGAGCATCTCAAGGCGAATCTAGCCAAACTCCAACTCAACGACTCGGCGTTTGTTTACCAGTCCGAAAGTTCAGTTGCTCTTGGTTTTGGTTTCCGCTGCGGTTTTCTCGGTTTGCTGCATCTCGAAATCGTGCAGGAACGCTTGCGGCGCGAGTACGACATGGACATCATCGCGACCTATCCGAGCGTTATTTACAAGGTCACGATGACGAGCGGGGAACATAAAGAGATCGATAATCCGGCATTTCTGCCCGAGCCGAATTACATCGAGTTCATCGAAGAACCCATGGTCAAAGCGTTTGTTATCTGCCCTAACGAAAATATCGGCGACATCATGGCGTTGATCTCGGAAAAGCGCGGATTGGTTGAACATACCGAAACCCTGGACACTCGAAGGGTTATGCTGACCGCACGCATGCCGCTCAATGAAATCCTCATCGATTTCCACGATCGCATTAAAAGCATAACCCGCGGGTACGGCTCCATGGATTATGAGCATGATGGCTATGCCACGTCGGACATGGTGAAGCTGGACATGCTGGTGAATACCGAAGCGGTGGATGCTTTTTCCTGCATTGTCCATCGCGATAAAGCCGAGTTCCGGGGACGCGCGCTGGCCGCCAAATTGAAAGAGGTCATTCCCAAGCAACAATTCGCCATCGCTATTCAGGCCGCCATCGGCGGAAAGATCATTGCCCGGGAAACAGTCAGTGCGATGCGTAAGGACGTCACCGCGAAATGCTATGGCGGCGATATCACCCGCAAACGGAAACTTCTCGAGAAACAAAAGGAAGGAAAGAAGCGGATGAAAGCCTTCGGTTCCGTGCAGATTCCGCAGGAAGCTTTTATCGAGGTGTTGAAGGCTTAGCCGAGCAGTGACCGGGCTTGAGCTCTGGAGTCGAGGGAATGACCGGCTTGAGATCATTGAATTTGACACTCGCGCTGAGTCAGCGTCTGATTTCCGGGCTCTGTTCATTTTTCACCAGGAGGTTCGTTTGACTTTAAGTTGGTTCTATTCAAAAACCGTCCGCCACCTTGCCGAAATGATTCGGCAGTTGGATCGCGTCGTGAACGAGCAGCGCGATCTCCTCTCCACGGAGGCGGTCGCGGGACTCGGAGCCGCGCGCGGCCAGGCGCAATCGGCAATCAGATCAGGGGCGAAGAAGGCCGAACTGCAGGCCCAGATGAAGAAACTCGAGGAGGCGGCGCACAGATGGCTCAAACCTTACGCCCATCCTTCGGTTCGAGAGAACGTGAAGGAGTTTCTCGTGGCGGTCGTGACCATTCTGGCGTTTACGACCTTCTTCCTGCAGCTGACGAAAATCCCGACTGGTTCGATGCAGCCGACGCTCTTCGGAATCACCAGCGAGGATCTGCGCGGCACGAATTTTCAACCTCCGCCTCTTTGGAAGCGGCTCGTCTTATACTGGACCAAAGGCATCTCCTACAAGCGCCTGGTCGCGCCGGAGGACGGTCAAATCACCGGTATTGATGAGGAACCGCGCATCATCATTCCCTTCGTCAAGAAGCAGCGCATTTTCTTCAATCGAAAGCCCCTGACGATCTGGTTTCCCCCGGAGGAACTATTGACCAAACACGCCCAGCTCTATCCGGGGATGCACTTCAACAAAGGGGACGATATTCTGAACCTCAAGGTCGTGGCGGGCGATCATCTTCTCGTTGACCGTTTCACCTACAATTTCCGCCATCCGGAGCGTGGCGAGATCTTCGTTTTCAAAACCAAGGGTATCGCAGGCCTTCAGCAGGACGTTTTGTATATCAAGCGGCTGGTCGCCCTGCCTAATGAAGAAGTCCGCATCGGGAACGATCGGCACTTGATCATCGATGGCAAGAGGTTGGACGCCTCGACGCCGCACTTCGAGATGGTTTATTCCTTTGATATCAATCCCACGAACAATCCCTACATGGGCCATGTCAATGATTTTGCGCTGGGACAGATGAACCTCAGTAATCGCTACCGTGGGCCGCTTTCGCCGCTGCTTCCGGACGAAACCGTTTCGCATCGTGTTAAGCCTGCTCACTACATGGCGATGGGCGACAACACGTTGAATAGTTACGATTCCCGCGCGTGGGGTGATGTTCCGCGGAAAAATGTCATTGGCCGGTGCTGGTTCGTCTATTGGCCTTTCACAGATCGTTTCGGCTGGGGCTACCGATGAGTTAAAGGCGGGCTAGTCGGTCTCCGTTGTTTTCGATCGGTGTACGGCCAGTCGGTCGATCACCATTAACGGCAGGAAAAACGCTCCCGCGGGAGTCCATACCGCTTTCGGTTGCGAATGGATAGCGTGTTCAACTCCGCCGCAATACGCGGGAATCCATACCTTTTTCTCAGTCGTCACGCTTTGATATTGTCCATAACTCGAAAGCGTCCAGTACATCACCAGGTAAAGGCCTAGCCACACCACGACGCCGGTCTTGCATTTCTTTAAGCTCAACGGAACGACCACGGCGGCTCCAACCGCCGAGAGGCAACAAAACAAATGAAGAGGCGTATTCATGATCCGTCAGCGGCTGGTAGATAGCTCGGTTCATGCCATTCCCGGTATTTCCCTGTTGTGAGAACCCTTCTGATTATCAACGCATTGGAACAGTTTCTTGTATGTCACCTCTCCTTTTCAGAACGATCCAGGCATTCAATTCGTGTCGTTTGCTTTTTCACTTTAAATTCCTGCCTGCCTTGACCGCGGGTGCCTCCGTTGGCTAATAAGTTCACGCACAAGGAGCATGATTAAGATTTTCAATAAGGATACGGGTGAATTCCTGGGGCGCATTTCCGAATCGGATCTGGAATTCCTCCAGGACCAACTCGAAGAAGAATCAATTCACGACCAGGACTACTACATTCGCAAAGAAACCCTCGAGGCGTTTCGCCAGGACAGCGCCTCTTCACATTTGATGGATGTACTCAAGGGCGGCATCCGTGACGGAGCTGCCATTGAGATTCGCTGGGAACGAGATCAACCCCAGAAATAAAAAACCTCTCGGAGACATGCCCCGAGAGGTTTGATCGATTAAAATTCGACTTCCGAAACCTACGCCGCCTTCTCCAACTGCGCGATCTTGGGAGCGGCCTCGCCCTTTAGCGTGTTGATGAATTGCTTCATCGCCGGGGAGAGAACCTTATTCTTCTTGTAGATCACCGCCAGCGGACGGAACAAAGCGCCGTTTTCAATCTCAACCGCTTCCAGCGCGTGCTTGGCCAGTTCCTGCGTCACCGTGGTAAGAGGCACAATCGAAACGCCAGCGTCAATTTCCACCGCGCGCTTCACCGTTTCAATATTGTCGAACTCCATCACGGTTTCGACCTCCACGCCTGCGTCCTTCAGCGCCTTATCAATGGCTTTCCGCGTGGGAATGTCAGGTTCAAAGGCGATGAACTTCTGTCCGGCCAGGTCCTTGAGACTGATATTCTCGTTCTTTGCGAATGGATGTTTCGGATGGCAAATCAACACCATCTTGTCCTTCCGCAGCGGCACGATTTCCAATTTCGGCTCCTTCACCGGATACGCGACCAGGCCCAGGTCATCCGCGTTGCCCAGGATATCCTCATACACCTGGTTCGAACGGCGGTACTCGACGTGCACGTTCACGCCCGGGAAACCCTTGAGGAATTTCTTTAGATAAGGCGGCAAATCATGCAAGCCGATGCTGTAAATCGTCGAAACCCGGATCGTTCCGCAAACAATGTCCCGGACCTCCTGGAGCTTGTTGTAGAGCGACTCGTAGAGGTTGATCAGTTGCTTGGCGTAATCGTAAAGGATTTCTCCTTCGCGGGTCAGGCGGAACTTCTTTTTGCTCCGTTCGATCAGCAGCGACTTGAACGTCCGCTCCAAAGCACTGACCTGTTGACTCACCGCGGACTGCGTAATTTGGTTAATCTGTGCTGCTTTTGTAAAACTCTCTGTTTCTGCCAGGTCGCAGAAGACTTTCAAACTCTCAATCTGCATGTTGAATACTCACTTGCTAGGGATCAATTTATTTAATTACCTCCAATAGGACACGGCGTGCAAGGAATTCAGGCCTTCTCCATTTCCGCCGCGAGGACTTCCTTTACTTTGCGCAATAAATCCTGACTGGCAAATGGTTTTTCCAAATAATTCTGCTCTTCCTCGCCCGACGGCGGCCTTACAAACCCGCTTGCGCAAATGATTTTCACCGTGGGCGACAGTCGTCGCAGGCGTTCGATGAGCTCTCGTCCACTCATTTGCGGCATTACTAAATCTGTTATAACCAGGTCGATTTCGCCAGATTTTTCGCTGAAGATTTCCAATGCTCGCTGCCCGCTGTTCGCAGTTAAAACCCGGTATCCAAAGGACGACAAAACCATCTCTCCCATCGTTAAAAGCAGGTCCTCGTCATCAATCATCAGGATCGTCTGGCTTCCGCTGAGATCACCCGTTTCAGGCACGCGATCGTTCACAACCTTCTTCTGGGCTGGGAGATAGACGTGAACATGTGTGCCCTTATTCACTTCGCTCGTTACGGATACGCTGCCGCCATGATTCGTCACAATCCCGTAAACCCACGCCAGTCCCAACCCCCGGTGCCCGGCGCTTTTCTTGGTCGTAAAAAAAGGTTCGAAGATCCGCGGCAAGATGTCCTGTGGAATGCCCTTGCCGCTGTCCGAGATCTCGATTGAGACGTATGCGCCCGGCGCGAGGTTTCCCGGTGTGTCCTTTGCGTCCGTCACATCGAGGTTGCGTGTTTTCACCTGGATCGCCCCGGTTCCGTCCATCGCCTGCACCGCGTTCTCGAGGATCTTCACGAAAGCCTGCTGCATCTTGGCCTCGTCAAAGTTCGCCGCATAAGGCCGATTCTGGAAATCCAGTTTCCAGGCTATTCCTTCCGGCTGCGTTTCCCTGAAGTAATCCACGGTCCGGCGCAGCACGTCGTTCAAATTGCCGCTGCTTTGTGCTCGCGTGTCCTTTTCCTGCCGGCTGAACGCCGCCAGGTCGTGGGCAATTTCCCCCGCCCTTTGCGCGGATTTCTCGATCTCGACGAGGGAATTGCGCAACGGATTCTTTGCGTCAATTTTGCCCAACAGCAGCGAAGAATGTCCCAGGATGCTCGTCAGCGCGTTATTGAAATCCAATGCCACTGTCCGGATCAACTGCATCGCGCAATCCAGTTTCTGTTTCTGCGCGACGCTGGATTCCATCACCGCCGTGGCCTGGTTCCGCGTTTCCGAGGCTGGAGCGGTGGACGGCGCCACCGTATTCTCTGGAAGAGCCGGTTCTGCTTCCGGCTGTGTCTTGAAAATCTGGAGCAGAAAGAACTGTTCACCTTCGCCTGTCAGGGGACAAATGTGTGTCTGATACGAGCAGGTGCTTCCGTCCCGGCCTTTGAACCGCAGTTCCACAGGTTTCTCCGCCATGTCATCGTACGCGGCGAAGAATTCTTCAACCGTCTGTTCGTTCTCCCTTGACCAAACCGATTGAGCCAGGGTCGGGCGTGTCACAACAACCTGTCCGAAAACCTTTTTCGCCCCGAGACTTACAGCGCGAATTGCGCCCGCCCGATCCACCAGCAGGGCGGGCCAGCTCGCATTCTCGAGGGCAAAAATAGTCTCGGGCTTCATTAAATAACGTTAGCCACGCAAATTAGTTCGTTAAGATCGATTCTCAAATCTTTTCTCCGTGATCGCGCGCGGCCTTTCCTTCACGTTTGGTCTAAGCGTGGCCGCGGTTAGCGGCAAATTCCCTGAGCCACGCGCCGGCGGCCGCCGCGCTTTCCCAGCCTTGTTTCAAGACTTCCTCGTGTGAGAGGCGGTTTCTCCCCTGCATCCCCGCCGCGAAATTCGTGATACAGGAAATGGCCGCCACTTCGATCCCGCTGTATCGCGCCATGATCACCTCTGAAATCGTGCTCATTCCGACCGCATCCGCCCCCAGCTTTCGAAACGCCCTGATTTCCGCTGGCGTCTCATACGTCGGTCCGGAGACACCCAGGTAAACTCCTTCTCGAACGCCAAGACCAATGCGTTTTGCCGCCACAAATAATTCGCGCCTTAACCTTTTCGAGTAAGTCTCGCTTAAATCGACGAAACAGCGCCCGTCCTCCACCGAGAAGCCCCGTAAAGGGTTAATCCCAGTGAAATTAATATGATCGGCCAATAGCATGAAATCCCCCGGCCGGAAGTCTCGATTAATTCCGCCGGCTGCATTCGTTAACACGATCTGCTTCACCCCTGCACCCGCCATGACCCGGATCGGAAACGTCACCGTTTCAATGGTGTGCCCTTCGTAATAGTGCGCGCGCCCGCTAAAAACGAGCACTGGTATCTCTGAGATTTTCACCAGCAACAGCCGTCCGGGATGCCCCTTGACTCGCAAGGCGGGAAAACCAGGAAGCTCATGGAACTCGATTGCTTTCAGCACCTCAGATTCGTCGAACATCTTCTGGAATCCACTTCCAAGAATCAGCGCCAATTCCGGCAAATTATTGCCCAGGCCCTCACGAAGACGAGAAACGCATTCCTTTACAGCTTTATCTGCATTATCGGAGTTTTCAGCCGGTTCTTTATTCACAACAGTGAGCGGAATCCCGCCATCGAGCTGCACTCAAGGGACATTGCCGCCATCCATTGACAATGCAGGCTGAGCCGCTTCGAACGGTGGGCTCTTGTAGCAGCTCTACTGTTCCGAGTAAACGTGGAAACGCTTGATAGCAAAAGCGCCAAAAGGCCTCCACGGCGCTATTCTTCGGAAATGGCGAGGACTTTCGAGAGGCCAGAGGCTGCCTCCGGGGACGTCACCTCTGGCGGAACTGTATTTCGAAGGCGCATGTAAATGACGATATGGGTCACGATTATAAGGGGAACCACCAGTGTCGGCAGAAAGCTTAGGGGCAGCCGCGTCAATGCCTGCATTGATTGGCGATCGGCAAAGGCCAGGCGCGCCGCCGCGAGCACGACGCCCAGGATATCAACGAGGCCGATACTGTTCCAGATCAACACCATCCTTCGATTTCTCCCCCCGTTCCAAAACAACATCAGCAGAGCGGCACCCGTCGCTACCAGGATATCTCCCCAACCCGCCGGCAGCGCGAATGTTCGCGGCAACTCCCCCCGCGCGCACAGGAGCAAAAAGTAAAGGCCCACGAAGCGGGTCAGATGCAGCGCAATAAGCCAGCGCAGATCGATTTGCTTGACCCAACCTCGCAGCGAAGAGCAGGTTCGAAGGACTACCAGCATTGCCGCCGTCAAGCCCACTAATATGATTTGGGCAGCCGGGCCCGGGAGGATCCAAAGGAGTTCCGTTTCTCCCACGAAAAGCGCCGTCAAAAACCATCCCGCCGCGATTGCCAGAAGGGTGTAGGGGCAAATGCTCTTGGGGTCGTCGCACCTCACAGATTGCTCCTGGTCCTCCCGGTCCGGGATTGCTGTCCGATCCGCATTGGCCCTCTGGCGCCAGACAGCGCGGAGACAAAGAATTCTGACTGAAAATTCTCCCCACCTATGGCAGCTTGTCCCCGCTGCGGTCGCGCGGCGATTATTTTGAGCCGCCAAGCAAATCCCGGATTTAAGCGTTCGTTCATATGACGAAAGTAAGATCGTTCCGTCACTGGGTAAATGGAACCAAAGTAGTAACCCTGCTTATTGCTTTGCTTTCGGAGCCTGCCGCTTGGGCCGCTTTTCAGCGAGCCTCCAACCCGGACGCCGCGCGGAGGACTGACCATTGGCCGGTGCTGACCACGGCATTTGCCATCCTCATGCTCTTCTATACCTGGTGGCTTCAATCACAACACCGCCGCCGCATGGAGAAAGCGAACGACGAACTGAAGCGCGCTTTCGAAGCGCTGCGTGAAAGTGAATTGAAATTTCGCCTGCTTTTTGAACGGAGCGCTGACGCTGTCCTCCTCATGGATCCGACCAAAGGACCCAAATTCATCGATTGCAATGACGCCACCGTCCGGCTTCTCGGATACAAATCCAAAGAGGAAATCCTCAATCTCCAACCCGGCGGCATATCCACTGAGCTGCAACCGGACGGCCAGCGCTCGGTCGAGAAAGCGATGCGAGTGGTCGAAACCTCCATCCGCGAAGGCAGTCACCGTTTCGAGTGGCGGAATGTTCGCGCGGATGGCCGCGTGATCACCACCGAAGTCGCGATGACCGCGGTCCAGCTCGGCGCCAAACCTCTGATCGTAACGATCGGGCGCGACATCACCGAACGAAAACGCGCCGAGGAAGCGCTACTCGAGCACCAGCAACTCCTTAGCTCCATTCTCGATAATATTTCCGAGGGGATTTACCGGAGCAGCCCCGAATGCGGGTTGATTTTCGCCAATCGCGCTTATCTCCAAATGTTCGGGTACGACTCTCTCACCGATTTGCGCAGCGTCCCGCGCGAGAATCTTTACGCCGATCCCCAGGACCGCAAGCGCCTCATTTCAATGCTCGAACAGACCGGAGCATTTCGGAATGAAGAAATTCTTTATAAACGGAAAAGCGGCACGACCTTTTGGGCTCTCGCCAGCAGCATGGCGGTCTTTATTCCCGGAACGCAGCGGATCGACTATCACGTCGGCGCCATCACGGATATTAACGCTCGAAAAAAGGCCGAAGATGAAGTGCTTCGCTTGAATCATGATCTCGAACGCCGCATTGCCGAGCGCACAGCCGAACTCACCTCGAGCGAAGAGCGGATGCGGACTTTGGTCGAGCACGCTCCTGAAGCCATTGTTGTCTTTGACGCCGACACTCAGCAGTTTGTCACGGTCAATCAGAACGCGACTCTCCTCTACGGCCGCGACCGCCGGACTCTTCTCGGTCTAACACCCATGGACGTTTCACCCGAGTTTCAACCGGATGGCCGCCGCTCTTCCGATTCCGCTCGTGAAAAAATCAGTGCTGCCCTCGCGGGCGATGCTCCGGCTTTCGAATGGATGCACAGCCGTCCCGATGGTTCTCGTGTCCCGTGCGAAATCCGGCTGGTCCGCCTTCCGTCCAAGGAACAGAACCTGATTCGGGCCAGCATCATCGATACCTCTGAGCGCCAGCGAAAAGAGAAAATCCAGAAAGCCACCTACGAAATTTCTGAAGCCGTTCACAAGGCTGAGGATCTCCCAAACCTCTATGAACGAATCCACTCGATCATCGGCCGCTTAATGCCGGCCCGAAACTTTTACCTTGTGCTGCACCATCCCGATACGGGGCTTTATCACTTTGATTATTTCGTCGACCAGATCGATCGCTGTCCCGCGCCTCGGGCCATGACCGCTGGTTTGAACGGATACGTCCTTCGAACGGGCAAGGCTCTTCTCGCTACTCGAGCCTCGATGACCGACCCGAAAAACGAATGGAAGCTCGCCGCCGGCACGCCCTCCGCCATCTGGCTCGGTGTTCCGCTTGCCTTCGGCGGAAATATCTACGGCCTGATGGCCGTCCAGGACTACCAAAGCGAGCAGGCCTACGGCGAAGAGGAAAAGCAAATCCTCACCTTTGTCGCCGAGCAGACTGCGTTGGCCATCGAACGCAAACGCGCCGAGCACGCCCTGCGCGAATCGGAGGAAAAGCATCGCGCGCTCTTCGAAGCCACCAGTCAGGGTGTAATGCTCCACGATGACAAGGAATTCCTGGAGGTTAACCCCGCCGCGCTGCGCATTCTCGGCTACGATTCACCCGCCGAAATTCTTGGCAAACATCCTGCCGAAACTTCCGCGCCCCTTCAGATCAACGGCAAAAGCGCTGATGAGCTCGCCCGATCTTACATTGAAGAATGCATGTCCAGGGGAAGCGCGCAGTTTGAATGGCTCGCCCGGACGGCCAAAGGGAAAGAAGTGCCTCTGGAAGTTATTCTGACCCGCATCCAGATGAGCGGCAAACCCCTTATCCAGGCTGTGATCCTTGATATCACAGAGCGAAAAAAGGCGGAAGCCGAACTGCTCAAGTCGCTCGCCCGCGAAAAGGAGCTCAGCGCTCTCAAAAGTAATTTTGTTTCGATGGTCTCTCACGAATTTCGCACTCCGCTCGGCATTATCATGTCCTCGAGCGAAATCCTTCGGGAATATTTCGACCGGCTCGAATCGACCGAGCGTAACGATCATCTCCAATCGATCCAAAAGAACACGCGACGCATGGCCGACCTTATGGAAGAGGTTCTGCTTCTTAGTCGCGTTGAAGCCGGAAAACTCAATCTCGAACCTCAACCGCTTGATCTCGGCGTTTTTTGCCGCCGGTTGGTGGATGAAGTCCTCTCCGCCACGAACGCGCGCTGTCCAATCGAGCTCACATTGGACTCGGTCGAAACCGATACGTTCGCCGATGACCGTTTGCTCCGTCATATTTTGACGAATCTCCTTACTAATGCGGTTAAATACTCCCCTCAAGGTTCGCCTGTTCATTTTCGGACGGCGCGCATGGCCGCGCGTATTCGCTTCGAGATCGAGGATCACGGCATTGGCATTCCTGAACCGGACCAAAAATGGCTCTTCAACGCTTTCCAGCGCGGTCGCAATGTCGGCAACATTCCCGGGACGGGACTCGGCCTTGTCATTGTTAAACGCTGCGTTGAACTTCATCGTGGCGCTATCCGCGTCGAGAGCTCTCCGGGCCAGGGCACCAAGGTCGAAGTCGAAGTTCCCGTCGCCCTTGCGGGCCGGGATGGAAAGTCGTCCAACACCACTTTCCTGCGCGCTGCTCACGCCTCGATTGTTCCCAGCTAACTCATGGCCGGTGGCATTCGCGTGACTGCCGGCAATTCCGGATCCGCTCGCTCGCTTCATTGACACTCGCTTCGGCCTTGTCCAAAGTATGCGCACATGAATTTCGATATTTCTGACTTGTTGAACTCCTGGGAATACCAGGCAGGTCAGATTGTCGTCCGCAGATTCAAAGGCAAGGACGGCAAAGAAAAGATCCAGTTGCGCGTCGATCTCGGCTTGCTGCAAATGGATGCCTTTGGCCGGCCCGATGGCAAAAAACCGTTCGGACACGAAACTCTCTTCGAGCATTACAAGAACAAGGTCCAGAAATACATGGAGTCGCACGAGGGTGATGACGAGGGATTCAAGCTCGATGCCGAGGATTGCTCCAAACTCCAGCAGGAAGCCATCCAGTTTCATCACCGTTATATCTGCCTTTTCCAGCTTAAGGACTACTCCGCGGTCATTCGCGACACCGAACGCAACATCTCCGTTTTCGATTTTGTCGAGAAATACGCCGAGAGCCGCGAACTTGCCTGGGCCGTCCAGCAGCTTCGCCCGCAACTTCTCATGATGCAGGTGCGGGCCAAGGCCACTGTCGGGCTCGAATCCGGCAAACACGACCAGGCCATCCTCGCTGTCGAGGAAGGATTGGAAGAACTTCGGCAGTTTTACGTTCGCATCGAACGTCCGGACCTCAGCGACCAAAGCGCCGAGGTCCTCTCTCTCGAGTCCTATCTCGAAGAAATTCGATCGACCCGGCCTTTGTCCGAACGCGAACGTCTCGAACAGGCGCTCGACGAAGCGATCCGTCGCGAAGATTACGAGAAGGCTGCCCAGTTTCGCGACAAGCTGAAGAACCTCAAGGACTGATATGTCTCTGCAGGACCGTCTTTCCCAGGAGATCAAGTCCGCGATGCTCGCGAAAGATCAGGATCGTCTGGGCGCGCTCCGCATGCTCAAATCGGCGATTGGCTACTATCAAATCGAAAAGAAAACCGAAACGCTCCCGGATTCCGACTTCATCTTTCTGGTGCAGAAGGAAATAAAAAAACGCCGCGACTCGATTGATCAATTCGAGCAGGGCGGTAGAGCCGAACTGGCCGCCAAAGAAAAACAGGAGATCACCGTCCTCGAAGCTTTCCTTCCCCAGGCACTCCCCCCCGATGAACTCGAGAAGCTGGTTCGAGACACAATCGCTGAAACAGGCGCGACCAGCAAAAAGGACATGGGCGCGGTCATCAAATCCGTCCAGGCCAAAGCCGCCGGTCGCGCCGATGGCAAGTCCATCAGCCAATTAGTCGGGAAACTGCTTCCGTAAGTCCTAACCACTTGCCTGGGGACACGAATTCTCACGAATTAACAGGCATACCGAAAGGCTCGTGGTCCATCCGAACTTCGAGCCAATCCGTCAAATTCGTTTCTATCTTTCTCGCGCGGCTCAATTCTTCTGCTCGCGCTCCGCGCGGCTCTTTGCTGAACTACCCCCATGCCGAAGAACACTCCGATTCTCTTCAAGAACGCACGACTTGCGTTTCCCGATTTCATGATCAAGGGGGCGTTGCTCGCGCAGGAGGGCCGCATCTCCGCAATCTGGATCGCCGAAGAGCCCGCTCATCTTCCTTCAGGAACGCGGACAATCGATTGCGCAGAACGGATTCTTGCTCCCGGCCTGGTCGATATTCATAATCACGGCGGCAAGACACACGATTTCGTCGCCGCCGATGCGACGGGCAACAATATCGCGCTCCGTTTTCATCTCGAGAATGGCGTCACCTCGATGCTCGCGACGGTGATGACCGAAACCCACGAGCAGATGTCCGCCGCGTTGCAGTTGCTCGGCGAACAGCACGCCGCGGGGGAGCTCGAACGCAACTTCCTCGGCATCCATATCGAGGGTCCGTACTTTCATCCCGATAAACGAGGTGCGCACAAGCTCGAATGCTTGCGCGATCCAGTGCGAAGCGAGTACGAGAAATTCTGGGAGGTTTCCCGGGGGTTGATTCGAATTTTCACGCACGCCCCCGAGCGAAAAGGTTCGGCTGAATTCTGTGCCTTTTTCCAGGAGCGAGGCTGCGTACCCACAATCGGCCATACCCGCGCGACGATGCTCGACATCCGCCGTGCCGCCGCTTACGGCGCTCGACATTTCGTCCATGCCAACAACGCCATTGACTGGCCGCTTCGCAAAGCCCGTCCCGATGGCTGGCTTGGCACGGAAATGATGGGGATGGGTACGCTCTTAAGCCACAGCGCGCTTTCCGGCGAAATCATCTCGGATGGATTTCATCTTCCCATTGAAATGATTCGGCTGATCCTTACGGCCAAGGGAACCGACAATGTTGCCATTGTCAGCGATTCCTGTCCCGCCGCGGGTTGTCCACCCGGCGAATATGTCCAGGGTGGACTCAAGATTATTCTAAAGGAAGGCGGCCTTGTTCTTTCCGGGGGCGGTTCGATGGGCGAAGCCGGCGTTCCACCTCTCGGCGGAAGCGCCACCACTCAGCTCGCGATGATCAAAAACTACGTCGACTGGGGATTTGCCCTTTCGACCCCGCTCAAAATGAGCACCGCGGTTCCGGCCCGAATCATCGGCGAAACGCGAAAAGGGGTGCTGCGCGTCGGGAACGATGCGGATCTGATCGTTCTGGATAACGATGTTCGTCTTCACGCGACCATCATCGGCGGCGAAACAGTTTGGGAACGCTAAATGAATCCTGTAGCGATCATTACAGGAGGCTCTCGGGGGATCGGTCGCGGCATTGGCCTCGCCCTCGCCAAGCTCGGATTCGACCTTGTCCTGAATTTTCGTTCAAACGCTTCCGCCGCCTTGCAAACCGCAAGTGATTGCATCAACGCCGCGGCTCAAGCCGGAAAATCCATCACCGCCAGAACTCTTCAGGGTGATATCTCCGACCGTGAATCCCGTTCGCGGCTGGTGCAATTTACCCGCGAAGAGTTTCGCCGCGTCGACCTGCTCGTCAATAATGCGGGCATGGCCCCCCGCGAACGGGTCGATCTGCTCGAATCAACCGAAGCGAGTTTCGATGAATTGATCTCCGTGAACTTGAAGGGACCTTTTTTTCTCACCCAAGCTCTGGCGCGCTGGATGCTCGAATTGCGCGAAACGCTCGGGCCTGAGTACAATCCTAAAATCGTCACGATCAGTTCCGTCAGCGCTTACACCGCTTCGATCAATCGCGGCGAGTATTGCATTTCCAAAGCGGGCTTATCGATGATCACTCCCTTGTTCGCGTCGCGCCTGGCTTCCGCCGGAATTAACGTTTACGAGGTCCGTCCCGGTGTGATCGCCACGGACATGACCGCCGGTGTGAAAGGCAAGTATGACGAGTTGATCCAAAAGGGGCTTACTCCCATCCAGCGCTGGGGCCAGCCCGACGACGTTGCGCGTGCCGTCGCGGCGGTGGCGCAGGACCTTCTCCCGTTTAGCACCGGCGAGGTAATTAATGTGGATGGCGGATTTCATCTCCGCCGACTCTGAAATGGCTATAAAAATAGATCCTCAAATCACGCCCGCGATGCTTCGCTCGAAAATCGAGCGGATGTTTTCATTGTCAGGAGAAAAAATTCTAAGTATCCAGCGCGAATGGGAACCGTCCAAAGGCACCCCTGTCTTTACGGTCCAGGGTAAATATACCAGCCGCGGCTGGACCGAATGGACTCAGGGGTTCCAGGTGGGCGCCGCCCTCCTGCAATTCGACGCCACCAGCAACGCCGAGTTTCTCGAAATGGGCCGCCGCGATACGATTAAGGTTATGGCCAGCCACGTCTCCCACGTGGGCGTCCACGATCACGGCTTTAACAATATCTCCACTTACGGAAATTTGTGGCGTTTGCAACGCGAAGGAAAAATTCCATCGAACGAGCATGAAATGGATTTTTGTGAACTTGCTTTAAAAGCCTCAGGCGCGGTTCAAGCCGCGCGGTGGACTCCGATCGAAAATGGCGAAGGCTACATTTACTCGTTCAATGGTCCGCATTCTCTTTTTGTCGATACGATGCGTTCGCTCCGATCCCTCGCGGTTGGACATCAGTTGGGGCACGTCCTGATGAGCGAACACGACGAACGAATTTCCCTATTGCAGCGCCTCATTCACCACGCCCAATCGACCGCGGCGTACAGCATCTATTATGGGGAGGGGAGGGACGCCTACGACGTACGAGGGCGCACCGCGCACGAAAGTGTTTTCAACACCAACGATGGCCGTTACCGCTGCCCAAACTCTCAGCAAGGCTATTCTCCCTTCAGCACCTGGACGCGCGGGCTCGCCTGGGCCATCTGCGGGTTCGCCGAGCAACTGGAGTTTCTTCAAAGCCGTCCCGAGGACGAATTCGGAACTTTCGGCGGCCGAACCGCCGTTGAATCGATCTTCAAAAAGGCGGCGACCGCCACCGCGAACTTTTACCTTGCCTGCAGCTGCGCCGACGGAGTGCCGATGTGGGATACGGGCGCGCCGCTTTTATATCGCCTTGGAAATTACCTCGAAAATCCCGCGAATCCATTCAACGAATGGGAACCGGTGGACAGTTCCGCCGCGGCCATCGCCGCTCAAGGACTGCTCCGCCTTGGGACCTGTTTGGCAAATAATTCAGGGGCTAGCTACCGGCAAGCGGGTCTCACGATTCTGAAGACGCTTCTAGACGAGCCCTATCTTTCCACTGATTCCCGCCATCAAGGCCTCCTGCTTCACTCCGTTTATCATCGGCCCAACGGCTGGGACTATATCGCGCCTGGCCAAAAGGTTCCCAATGGCGAAAGCTCGATGTGGGGCGATTACCATTTGCGCGAAGTGGCCCTGATGATCCTCAAGGAACTTCGTAACGAACCGTACCTCACGTTCTTCTCCGCCAACACCGCTTCTTAATCGCATGTCCGACCCATTCAAACTCACTCGCATTCCATCTCTCAAAACGGTCGCCGAATTCCGCGAACATTGCCAAAAACTCGGCATTGATCTTCCCTGCGATGATCAAATTCTGGGGACGGCCGAATCACCCCTTGCGAGGTCCATCGAATCGGTTCAGATCAATGGAAAAAAAATCGGCAATCGTTTCGCCATTCAGCCAATGGAAGGCTGGGACGGCACGATCTCAGGCGGTGTCACTGACGAAATGCTGCGCCGCTGGAGTCGCTTCGGCGAAAGCGGCGCCAAGATTATTTTTGGCGGCGAGGCGATGGCCGTTCGACCGGATGGCCGCGCGAATCCCAACCAATTGATCATTTCGGGCGAAAACGGGGCCGGGATCGAACACCTCCGCGAAACTCTCGTCCAAACGCATCAATCCAAATTCGGAAGGGCCGATGATTTGATCGTCGGTTTTCAACTGACGCATTCGGGCCGCTTTTGCCGCCCGCGTGACAAAAAAAAGATCGAGCCGCGTATCGCTTATCGCCATCCCATTCTGGATCGGAAGTTCGGCATCGCCGATGATTCGACCATTCTGACTGATGCCGAAGTCGAGGAACTCATCGGCTTCTACGTGGACGCCGCCAAGATTGCGGCCGGAGCGGGAGCTGACTTCGTTGACCTCAAGCATTGCCACGGGTACCTCCTGCACGAATTCCTCGGCGCCCATACCCGGCCGGGCAAGTACGGGGGATCATTTGAAAACCGCACGCGCATCCTTCGCGAGATTATCGAAGCTATTCGCGCCTCCGGAAATAATATTGAAATCGCGGTCCGGCTGAGCGCCTTCGATTTCGTTCCATTTCGTCCCGATCCCTCGCTTTCCCAACCGGGCAAGCTCGGCCCAGGCATTCCCGAGGATTTCTCGCATTGCCTGCCGTACCGGTACGGCTTCGGCGTAAATGAAGGAAATCCCATCGAGTCCGATCTCGCTGAGACATTCCAATTCGTCGATCTCTGCGCGAATCTCGGCATTAAGCTGATCAATCTCACCGCGGGCTCTCCTTATTATAATCCGCATATTCAGCGGCCAGCCGCGTATCCGCCTTCCGACGGTTATCAGCCGGCTCACGATCCGCTGATCGATGTAGCTCGCCAAATCAACGCCGTCCGCCAGGTTCGTGCCCGCGCCCCAAAAAATATGGCGATCATCGGCACGGCCTATAGCTATCTTCAGGAATATCTGCCTCACGTCGCGCAAGCCGTTATCCGTGCTGGATGGACGGATGCGATCGGCCTTGGCCGAATGTCTCTGAGCTATCCTTCAATCCTGGCGGAAGCCGTTGCCACGGGCGCAATCGAAAAGAAATTCATCTGCCGCACCTTCAGTGATTGCACCACCGCTCCGCGCAACGGACTCATCAGCGGATGCTATCCACTGGACAAATACTACAGCGCGAAACCTGAAGCCCAGCAGCTCAAAGAAATTAAGCGGCAAACCGGCGCTTAATCAGGAGCATAACATAAAGTTCCGCAATACCGTTTCGCTCCCAAAGCGGCAAAAGCGAAGTGCGCTACCGCGCGGATCAGGAAAAGCCAGGCGCCAAGCAAAATGTAGCATCCGGGAACAAACCCGCTAATGGCGCACACACCCGCTACGAGGCTCGGCTCGCTGCGACGAGAGTTCGCGTTGTGCAAAAATCCAAAAACAACTGTAGCCGCCATAAAGTTTAAGAATAATGCCATAACCGACAAACCCAGGTTTCCTCGTTCGCTCGACTCGTGGTTTGCCGTTTGTGCAGGCGACATGATGGGGAAAGTAATTTCTACACCGCGAACAGCAAGATGCCGGGAATTAACGCCGGACTGAACGTATTGAATGAGCGAATAGCTGATCTCCGAACGCTTCCACATTTCTTTCCCAGGAAAATTCGCGTCTAATCAACACATGAAGTTCTGTGTCCTCGCGATCCTGTATTTCACGTGCGCCATCGCCCGCGGCGCCGAGCCGTTCAAATTGCGAGGCTATTACGTCACTTTCATGCGCATGCCTGTGATGGGCTTGCCCGAGTGGAAGCAAGCCATCGACTGCTTCGCCGAAGACGATATCAACCTTCTGATTCTCTGGACCGCGGGAGGCTTCCGCTCGAAAAAATTTCCGATCACATGGCAATACAATCAGGATCACGCCAACGTCACGAATGATTTCGCCCGCCAGCTCATTGATTACGCCCATGCCAAGAACATCCGTGTTCTCCTCGGCTTTACTCCCTTCGGCTACGATGGCGTCAATCGCTATCCCATCGAGCATCCGGAGTTAAAGGCAAAAAAATCCGACGGCACTCCGGTCGATCAATTTGGGATTCATTGCTGGGGATGGAATCTTTGTCCCGCGCGGGAGGAATCGCAACGCTTCATGCGCGAATACATAAGCGAGATGATCTTCGATTTCTACCCGAATGCCGATGGCTTGCTCGTCGAATCTTCGGACTACAACATTTGCCGGTGCGTGAACTGCGGCCCTAAATTTTACGAGCACGAATTCGCCTTTGTGAAATGGATTTCCGACCAGTTCTGGAAACGCAATCCCCAGGCACTGATCTTCGTTTATCCCCATTACTTCACCGGACAGAAAGTTCCCGGCCTGGACGCCACCGCCGCCCGTCAGGAATTTGACCCGCGTTGGGGACTCGCCTTTTCCCCGCACAGCTCTCATTTCAATGCCGAGCTCATCCACAAAGCCAGCGAAAGCATCTATTGGAGCGATGCTCCCATTCTCGGTACTCCGCGTCGCATTGCCGAAGCTGCCCTCGCCGCCCGCAACAACGGCGTGAGCGGATTCGTCCCTTCCATGGAAGCCTTCAGCTATGTTACACAACACACCGAAGGCGGGGAATCAGGACAGGTGGGGCTTCGCCGCAAAGCTTTCGCCCTGGATACCCTTGCTGACGGCCGGATGCCCTACCGCTCATTACTCGCTCGTGTCCAACGCTTCGCCTTTCGCGAATTCAGCCACGATCCCGGATTGGATTTCGCCGAATTTCAAAAACGCCTTGGCGCCCATGTTTTCGGCGACGACGCAACCCCGCATGCCACCGCCGATCTCCTCGAACTTCAGCGCATCTTCACCTTCGAAAGCGATTGGTATTGGCCCTCGCCGCTTCTCGATCCGGAATTCTTTCTTGCGCGCGCCAATCGGCTCCGGTGGACTTCAGAAAAGCGCGCCATGTACCGCAAAAACCTGGAAACCCTCAAGACCATCGCCGTGAACCACGATTCCGCCTCCAGTCCCGCCCAGCGCGAAATGGCCCGGTTCGCCCAGGAAGTCGTCGCCCGCTGGGGCGAGCGGTCGCCATAACGGCCGTCCAGAAATACTGTCTGTCGTTTGGCGAACGCGAGGAAAACGGGATCGGACTTTCTCTTGACGGTCATCACGACCGGCGGGTTCAATAGGAACATGCCTGATTACTTTCAGATATCCCGACGTTCTTTTATCCGCCGCTGCGCCGCTGTGTCAGCGCTTTCCGGCTTGCCGCTGTGGTTCGTCGAGCGCGAATTGGCGGAAGCGGCTGACCAGCCCGCGCCCTCTCAACCTTCCGCGAATGACCGGCTTGGAATTGCTTTAATCGGCTGCGGCGGGATGGGCGGAGGGGATCTGCAAGCCGCCTCGCGCTATGGCAACGTGGTCGCGCTCTGCGACGTGAAGGACGATCAGACCGCGGGCCTGGCTAAACGGTACACGCAAAACGGCCAGGCGCCCGCGACCGTTACGGATTTTCGCAAGATACTGGATCGCAAGGACGTTGATGTCATTATTAATGCCACCCCAGACCATTGGCATTCGTTGATCAATATCGGCGCAGCCAAAGCGAAGAAGGACGTTTATGGTGAAAAGCCGCTGACGCTCACGATCGATGAAGGCAAGCATGTGGTCAAAGCGGTGCGCGACAACAAAATCGTGTTTCAGACCGGAACGCAGCAGCGGAGCGATCGACGCTTCCGTCTCGCGTGCGAGTTGGTCCGGAATGGCCGGATAGGCAAGCTTCAATTGGTTGAAGTTTTCGTCCCAGCCGGCCTTCGTGAAGGGCCGTTTGATCATCATCAAACCGTGCCGCCGGGCGTGGATTGGGACAGATGGCTCGGCCAGGCGCCCAAAGTCGATTACATGAAGGAGCGCTGCAATAATACTTTCCGCTGGTGGTGGGATTATGCGGGTGGCCCGGTCACGGATTGGGGGGCCCATCACAACGACATCGCGAGGTGGGCGATTGGCGAGAATGGGCCCGTCAGTGTCGAGGCGAAGACGATCGTTGGCCCCATCGAGGGCGGCTACACGACATGCAAGGAATTTGAAGCGACGTTGATGTGGGCGAACGACGTCAAACAGATCGTTAAAACCACCACCGCGGACAGTCCCTTCGGCGGAATCATCGATAAAGAAGGCCAGCGCAACGGCGTGCGGTTCACCGGCACGGATGGTTGGATTTGGGTGAATCGCGGTGATTTGAGCGCGAGCAAGGACGAGATCTATCAGATGCCACTTCCCGACAGCGCGCAGAAGCTCGAGGTGAGCAGCAATCACATGGGAAATTTCATCGATTGCGTCAAGTCACGCAAAGACCCAATCGCGCGAGTTGAAGAAGGACACCGTTCGGCTATTATCGGCCACCTTATCATCGCGGCCCTTCACACAGGAAGGAAGCTCCAATGGGACGCGTCAAAGGAACAATTCGGGGGCGACGGTGCAAAGGAAGGAAACGCGCATTTGGCAAGAGAGATGCGGAAACCCTACGATTATAGTTTCGTTGCGTAACCTTCAGAGTCTGATGACGTTCCACAGCTCTAAACCATTCTCGTCACTCGAGCGATGCCTTAGGTGAGTTCGAAGCCCGAAGAAACCAACTAACGTTTCGTTTGCCCTTTTGTTTTCGTCCGAGGCGACCGAAACCATTTAGGGGAGCCTGTAGATTGGCAGGTTTAGCGAGCGCGGTTGCCTGCCAATCCCTACATGCAATCTCCAAAGGGCTCGCGCGTTTCCGAGTGGCGGTTTGAATTTTGCGAGGGTGCCACGCTGAAGCACCTCGAATACACCGATTTAATCATTTATATCGAAATGCACGCTGGCGCGCGGGACGAACGGCATGCTTTGGCCGCGTTATTTTTAAGCAGGCGGATCGTATTCGTTGTTACCGCCGGTATGTCTTACGGCGAATTGTTGGCGCGGGACGAGCGGGAAGAGAATCTGGCGCGCCGCGACGGACTCGCGGCGAATCATTACGTTCGATGGCTTCGGGAGAGGGTCTTGGCTCGATCTATAGCGGCGGGTCTCGTCACCTCGACCTCTACGTAAGGATCCGAACGCGCAACGTCTTTATCCGCCTGTTTTCAGCGGGTGCCGGAAAACATCCGTGGCATCAAAAGCCTCAGGGGCGAATTCAATCGCGTGACCTTCGCGGAGCGGCAGAAAGGTGTGAACAATTTCGGGGCTGATCCGCGCGAGGTCCCCAACGCGGAGCGGAGCTTCGATGGTCTCACCCGTGACCAGGTCCTTGGCATACAGGTTAACTTCGCCGGCGATTACGTAAAAATATTCGTGACGGCGCTTGTGAAAATGATTGCCCCTGGCCACGCCACGCTTCAGCTCGACGCAAGCGAGATGCATGATGGGCATCTCTCCATCGGCGAGGACCGCGAGTTCCCCGGTAGGCGCATAAAGGCGAGCGCGGACCTCTTTTCGATTCGCTGGTTGATCGACAATTTGCAGCGATTGAACCTGGAGTTTTCCCTCAAAGAAGGTAACGACACTCATTCGGCTGCGGCTATCGTATACGCTGGGGCAAGCACCGCTCAATGAAAAGACTTAGGAAAATCGGTGTTCGCCCTGATGCTCAAGCTCCCGCCTTCCAAGATAAAAATGAGCCGATGAGATTTTGCGTAGTCGCCACTTTGATCGGATTTGGAATCGCCTGCGCAACGCGGACCGACCGCCAGGCGCATCTTTTGGAAACCGAAGTGGTTACCTTTCCCCAGGGTGCGCTTGTCCAATATGAAGGACGCAGCCTGGGACGTGCTCCGGTGAAGATTGTGTTGCCGCAGAACGAGGAGGGCCGACTAACGGGGCGGGCGGAAGTTCGTGCCATTCCCAATACGGAACAGTCCACTCTTTATCCGCAACGGCGCATTTTTGATCCATCCAACCGGGTCGATCGCGTTCCCAACCGGATCATGATCGACCTGACGTTGCAGGGAACAAATCCGCCGATTGTGGCCCAGGTCACAGGCACAAATGCCAATGTGATCGCGCAAAACAGTGTTCGTAAGCAAAAGCCGGTCGAACGCAGTAAGCCCACGCGCGCGATTGGTTTGGATCGCTGGAATCCAGGCGAACATTAAATCTTCCACGTTTCAAACAAGATTGCGGCCGGCCACGGAATTGACTCAAAAGACCCCACCTTGTACGTTTTTCCGATGATTGCAGGAAAAGTCGCGGTTTCAACAAATGCGCCGGCGCCCGGATTTCGTGTTGGGGATGAGCGGTTGATCAAGGTGACGGAGAGTGCCGCGCGCAAAGTGAGTTCGCTTTTAACGAAGCAGGGCAGGCCCGCGGGCGTGCTTCGCGTCGCGGTGGTGGGCGGCGGATGCTCCGGATTGCAGTATAAAATGGATCTGCAGGACGCGCCCGCAAATCGCGATATTCTGGTCGAATCTTCAGGCGTACGTGTCGTCGTTGATCCCAAAAGCGCGCTTTACGTGACGGGATCGGAACTCGATTTTATCGAAGCGCTGCAGGATGGAGGATTCAAGGTCACCAATCCGAACGCAGCAACTTCCTGCTCCTGCGGGGAGAGCTTCAGCGCCTGATCGCGCATGGACCATTTCGCCACGCTTGAGCTGCCGCGTTCGGTCTGGATCGATCCCGAAGCACTTAAGGAGAGGTTTCTTCAGCTCTCGAGCAAGGTCCATCCTGACAAAGCCCCGGACGGTGATGAGAGGAAAAGAGCGGAGGCGGCGTTTAAGGAGTTGAACGAGAGCTTCGGCATCCTTCGCAACACCCGCACTCGGATTCTGCATCTGCTCGAATTGGAAGGCACCCCGCGGCCGAAACATGTGCAAAACGTGCCGGCGGCGGCGCTCGAGTTTTTTGGACTCGTTGCTGAGATCACGCGCCGGGCCGATGAAATCTTGAAGCAAAAGATCGCGGCCGTCTCCCCGATGATGAAGGTGCAAGCTTTCGAAAAGGGCCTTGAACTGACCGATGAAATCCAGCAACTCCAGAACCGAATCGTGCAAAAGATCGCCGCGCTCGAATCGGAGTTGAAAAATCCTGACTTGGAAAAATTATCCTCGGAAAACATTCGCGCTTTGCAAAATATTTCGGCAGCCATTGGTTTTCTGGACCGATGGCGCGGCCAACTCCAGGAGCGTCTGGCTGGGCTGGCTTTGTAGGCATTCCCGATCAGGCATTCGTAATCCGGTCCCAAGTCTGGGAACATTCATACCCGGTTTCGGGAATCGTAAAAGCCAAGGAAAAAGGTTGCAACTTTCGCGAACGAGAGCGCGTATTGAGAGAAACTATAACTGGAAGAATCGAGAAGATATGAACGCACGAATTCTTGGGCCGGTGTTCTCCGCAATGATACTCGCCGCCATTTTAACACAGGCGAGCGAAAAGGACGTAATCAACCAATCCTTCAATGTTAAACCGGGAGGCAACCTTTATATTAAGGTGGATCGCGGAAACATTCACATCAACACGTCTGATTCCGATAAGGTCGACGTAAAGGTGGTGCGCGAATTAAAGCGAGCTTCGGATGCGCGTGCCCGCGAGGTGTATGAGATGCACAAAATCGATATCAGCCAGGCCGGGGACACCATGAAAGTCGAAGCCGAGAACACGTCCAAGATTTGGAATAAAAATCCGTTCAATAACCTTGACGTTGATTACACCATTTCCATTCCAAGGAGGTTCAACGTCGATCTGCATACTTCCGGCGGCAACATTGACATCGCGGAAGTCGAGGGCTCGACCAAGGCGCACACTTCTGGTGGAAATATTGCGCTCGAGGGAGGAAAGGGAAACGCGGAAATCAGAACTTCGGACGGGAACTTGAGACTCGGCAATCTGGAAGGGGATTTAATCGCTCACACCTCAGGCGGTCATATCGAAGTAGATCGAATTACCGGCTCCGCCGAAGTGGAAACAAGCGGCGGACATATTTCCGTGAAGGAGGCGAATGGCGCCGTCTCCGCGCATACCTCCGGTGGAAACGTATCAGCCCGCCTGAACGAACAGCCCAAATCCAAATGTCTCCTTAAAACATCGGGTGGAAATATTTCCGTGAGCCTCGCCGAAAAAGTGGCGGTTGACCTCACTGCTCGTACTTCGGGCGGGCGGGTCGAATCAGATTTCGACGGTGAGTTCAATAAAAGCAGGACGAAGCTTGTAGCCCACATTAATGGAGGGGGTCCGGAACTGCTGCTCGAAACTTCCGGCGGGAACGTCGAGATCCGGAAGTAGCTTCTTAACACGCCGCGATCCTTTCGCGGTTCTTTCTTTTTCATTGATAGAAAGGGTCTTACGAAGCTGTCGCATAAAACTCTATAAAATCTATTGACATTATTGTGTTATCGCCGAACACTGTGCTTATGAACGCGCCAAAATCATCTGACGCTTCCAAAAAACCTGAAACGCCCCCGTGGGTTGAGTTGGTTTGTGAATCGGTCGCTTCCGTTAGTTTCGGCATGGTCCAAATAGTGGTGCATAACTCGAAGGTGGTGCAGATCGAAAAAACGGAGAAGCTGCGCCTGGACCCCCACGATTAACAATTTTACGCCGACCAGATACACTGGAGGCCGACATGACCATGGATTCGGCAACTGACCAGACCACCGGAAGTTCCGCTGTTTGAATCGAGATATAAATGAAAAGAATTCCATATTACCTGGGGCTGTCGGTGCTTGGCTTAGGCGTGAGCGGTCCCTTTGTCGCTGCTCAAAATTCGCCTGTTTCCGTCGAGAGCCTTTTAAAGCGCATCGACGAACTGGAACAGCAGGTAAAGATACTCAGTCGCAACCAGGAACTGGAGCACGAATCTGCCTCGGAAAGGGCGAAGAGCACGCCGACCGTAAGTTTGGGTGCCGCCGGTTTGCAATTCCGGTCCGCGGACTCAAATTTTGTCATGCGCGTAGGAGGCCATTTGCAGATGGATGGCCGGTTCTTTTTGAACAATACCTCGCCAACGGATGATACATTTCTGATCCGCAAGGCTCGTCCGATCTTCGAAGGGACGGTTTGGAACAAGCTGGATTATCGATTGATGCTGGATTTTGGCTCGGGGTTGACAGCGAATAGCGCCAATATCGGCTTCCTGCAGGAAGGCTATGTGAACGCGCGGTTATGGCCCGAATTTCAGATCCGAGCTGGGAAATTCAAGGAACCTGTCGGCCTGGAACGATTGCAGTCGGATGTCGATTACCTGTTCGTGGAGCGCGCGTATCCTTCCCAGATAGTGCCGAACCGCGATGTCGGTGTGCAATTGCATGGAGATGTGGGCGAGGGGTTTTTCACTTATGCTGTTGGCGTTTTCAATGGCGTGGCGGACGGCGGCAGCGGCGATTTTGAAACGACTGACGACGACAAAGACATCGCGGGGCGCGTTTTCGCGCAGCCGTTCATCAATACGGATATCGAGCCGCTGCGGCGGTTGGGCATTGGCGTAGGGACTACATATGGCCACCACAATGGTCCTCTGCGCGGATATACTTCACCTGGGCAGCAAACTATTTTTTCATATTATTCGGGGACGGGAACGAATGCGCTGACGACGGCGGACGGAAATATTACGAGGATTTCGCCGCAAGCCTATTACTACTATGGGCCATTTGGGCTGCTGGCGGAATATGCGATTTCCTCATCCGAAGCGACTCGAACGGGCGGAGGTGTTCCTCGCCAGACCGCGCGGTTGGAGCATACCGCGTGGCAAGTGGCAGGTTCTTACTTCCTGACGGGGGAGGATAACGGTTTCAAGAATCCGTCACCGAGAAAGCCGGTCACGTTTCGTGACGGTGGTTGGGGAGCATGGGAGCTTGTGGCTCGTGTGAGTCAACTGAAGCTCGATTCGGATACCTTCCCTATTTACGCCGACCCCAAGAACAATGCTTCCGAGGCTTTTTCCTATGCTGGCGGTGTTAATTGGCATCTCAATCGAAATCTGAAGCTGTCGCTGGATTACGAGCACACGAACTATAAAGGAGGCGAGTCAAACCCGATCCTGAACCAGGACGAAGAGGTCATTCTGACTCGAGCTCAATTGACTTTTTAATCTAAAACTTATGAATAAAATAATATTGGCAATTCTAGTCGCCGTTGGCGTGGGACCGCTTGCCCGCGCGAAGGACCTGGTGCTCCTGAATGTTTCCTACGATCCAACGCGGGAGTTATATGATGAATATAACAAGGCCTTCGTGAAGCATTGGGAGAAAAAGTCGGGCCAAAAGGTCAAAGTCCAGCAATCGCACGGAGGGTCTGGGAAGCAAGCGCGTTCGGTTATCGATGGCCTTCAGGCTGATGTCGTGACACTGGCCCTGGCGTATGACGTGGATGCCCTTTATGAAAAAGGGAAATTGTTGCCCAAAGATTGGCAGAAGCGGCTTCCGAATAATAGTGCGCCCTATACATCGACCATCGTATTCCTGGTGCGCAAAGGTAATCCTAAAGGGATCAAGGAATGGGATGATTTGATAAAAGGTGGAATCACCGTTGTAAGTCCGAATCCAAAGACATCAGGTGGAGCGCGGTGGAATTACCTGGCCGCGTGGGGGTGGGCTTTGAAGAAAAATAACAATGATGAAGGGAAGGCGAAAGAGTTCATTACGAAATTATTCAAGAACGTTCCGGTGCTCGACTCTGGAGCGCGAGGAGCGACGACGACGTTTGTTCAAAGGGGCATTGGCGATGTTTTGCTTGCCTGGGAAAATGAGGCATTGCTCGCGGTTAAAGAATACGGCTCGGATAAGGTTGAAATCGTTACGCCGTCAAAGAGCATCCTCGCTGAGCCGACGGTAAGTGTCGTGGATAAAGTGGTGGACAGGAAGGGAACCCGTGCGGTAGCTCAGGCTTACCTTGAGTTTCTCTACAGTCCGGAGGGTCAGGAGATCATAGCGAAGAACTATTACCGCCCAAGACTGGAGGAGGTCGCAACAAAGTATGCGAAAGCATTTCCGAAGACCGAATTGTTTACTGTGGATGAGTTGTTTGGTGGCTGGCAAAAGGCTCAGAAGATCCATTTCAATGACGGCGGAGTCTTTGACCAGATTTATAAGCGGTAGTCGTGCGCAAAAGGCGCGTGCGAGTGGACGCGCCTGCTTATTAGAAAAGGAGAGCGGAGAACGGGAGTACTCGAGGCCCGGGAGATCCATGTATAAAGGCAGGAAAGTATGTTAGCAACGAGAGATGAGATACTCAAGGAAGTGGCAACAAAGCACCGGGTTCGCTCGATGACGGACGCGATTGCGCCACTCAACCGGGTTGCGGCTGGCTCCATAAATCTGGTGCGGAAGCCCTTTCGGGTCCTCCGGGAAAACAGTCCGGATATCTATATACCCCGTTATCTTTTTGTGGGGCCCAAAGGAGGAGCAGAGCCGATCCGCGTGGGGTTTTTCGCGGGTATCCATGGAAACGAGCCTGAAGGAACATACGCCCTGATCGACTTCATTCAAGCACTTGAAGTAACTCCAAATGTGGCAAAGAACTATTGCTTGTTCGTTTATCCCGTCCTGAATCCAACCGGATTCGAGGCTGACACGCGTTTGACAGGGGATGGCGTTAATATTCCTAATGAAATTTGGAAGAATAGCCTCAGTCCGGAAGTGCAGGCGCTTCAGAGTGAGCTCTGGATGCACGCCTTTGATGGAATTATTTCGTTTAAGACTGACCCCGCCGCGCAGGAATTGGCTATAGCGGTCAGCGGGCCCATCTTTTTCCGACATATTCTGAGCATCGAACTTCCGGTTGCCCAGGATTTGTTGCCGCAGACCGTCAATTCGTCCCGGAACGCCTTCCCAGCTTGGAAACGAGTCTTTCTCAATGAAACAAATGAATTGATTCGCGCCGCGCCCGGCCTGAAACCGCGGCCTTTTGAAATCCTGATCACGATTCCGCGTCAGGCGCCGCCCTATTTGCAAAGAGCGGCGGTAAATCTGGTTTTGCAATCAATCCTGACGGAGTACAGGAACTTCATTTCATTTGGAGCAAACATTTGAGAGGCCGTGGCGTGTTTGGGATCGGATATACATCAATCCGCGGTGGCCGCCGCCCATTAGGCGAATGCGGAAGAGATTCCGGGAAGAATTCCGCGATTGTATCCCCGATTTCGGGGGGGCAATATAGGGAGGTGGCTGGACGATGTGTACTAATCCTGCTGGCTGGATCGGTCTACGCGATTATTCGCTACATCATTTTCGGCGGGGTACTGCCGGCACAACTGCCCAGTTATATCCTGAATAAAAGCTTCGCGTTTTCGGCGGCGCTTGCGTTGCTGATTTCCGCCGTTTATTACGCGAAAGGGCGCTTGCAATGTTTTCAGCGATGGGCCGTTGTTTCATTTGGTTTTTCCGCGCCACACGTTGTGCTCTCTCTGGCTCTTTGGTCCCGGGACTATTATCCAAAGCTGTATGCGGAAAATAGAATGAACTGGAGTGGGGAGTTGACTCTTCTTTTCGGCGCCTTGAACGCCTGCTTGTTTTGCGGCTTTCGATTCTTTCGGCATGAGGGGCTATATTTTTTTCGGTGGGCCAACGCGGGATTGCTAGCCCTGCACACGCTGGCTCTGGGTTTTACAAGCTGGATTGCCATTGAATCGTGGCCCGGGAAGATGCCGCCGATTTCAATGTTAAGCTGCATCTCCGCGTTGATAGCACTGCTTCTCTTCCTCCAACAACCAAGGAACTGAATTTTGCGGAGAGGCCGCGGCATCGAGAATCGCAGCTATTCGTTATGGTTATCTTTTTTAAAAAGAATCGTTGACAAACTTCGAAAGTTTGTGAGAAATAGCCGCGGTTTAGACACTGTTAGCACAAAAGAACTGTTAGCCTGGTATTGCTATTGATCAGGCGAAGCATTCTTTTACCACCCATTTACAAGCGTGTTCGCCCGTTGTTGGATTATAGCAGCATTTAGTCTTTTACTTTCCCCAACCCGGGGCGCGGTCCCCTCTCTCTTGAATTATCAGGGGCGCGTGATTGTGGGCAATTCGGTCTATAATGGAACGGGACATTTCAAATTTTCTATTATCAATGTCGACGCGACACGTACTTTCTGGGCGAATGCGGCTGACGTTAACAATAACGGCGAACCCGACAGCGCGGTTCCACTGCCGGTAACACGAGGATTATACTCGGTTATGTTAGGCGACACGAACCTCGCTAACATGGCTGCTTTCCCGGCGAATCTCTTCGCAAACGAAAACTTGCGGTTGCGGACGTGGTTCGATGACGGGGTTCACGGATTTGAGCTGTTGCAACCGGATCAACCGCTTGGTGCGTCGGCGTATGCGTTGATGGCGGGTTCAGTCGCGGATGGTTCGATCACGACGGAAAAGTTAGGCGCCGGAGTGCTTTCGGCGTCGAATCTGGTCGGCACGCTTGCCGCCAAACAAATTCCGCCTCTTGATGCATCCGCCATTAAGACTGGCCAATTTCCGATTGCGCGAATGCCTGATTTGCTTCCCGTGAAAATCAAGGGCCCTGGAACTTTGGCAACAAATATTATTCCCGGGTTGGATGCTTCAAAAATAGTTAGTGGAATATTGCCAACGTCGCGTTTGCCGCGGGACTTAGCTTATAAAAGCACCGACTTGTTGATCTTAAGCAACGGCCTTTCCACGCAAATGGTGGTAAACGCCGCTGGGATTTCGACACAGCTGCTCATATTGCGGACCCAGGTCGTGTCCATCGCAAACGCCCTGAGTTCGCCGATCACCGCGGATCGCGTTCCCGGCCTGGATGCGTCTAAGATCGTCTCAGGGAGGTTGGATGCTGCTCTAATACCTGACCTGAGCGCTTCCAGGATAACGGCCGGCACCTTGAACCCTTCGGTTGTGCCGGGATTAGATGCATCTAAGATAACGTCTGGCACATTGGACTCAGCCAGGCTGCCTTTACTTCCACCGTCGCTAATTCCGAGCATTGACGCGGCCAAAATCACCTCGGGAACGATTCCATCCGAACGGCTAGGGTCAATTCCGGCAACACAGATCTCCGGTGTTCTTCCCGTAAGTTCCCTTCCTTTCCTGGATGCCAGCAAGGTTAATAGCGGTGTCTTTGGCGCCGCTCAGATTCCACCAATTGATGCCGGAAAAATGACATCCGGCGTATTAGATTCAGCGCGAATTCCCAATTTGGACGCGACCAGAATTACGAGTGGCGTGATCGACGGCGCGCGGCTTCCTTTTGGCCTTGTGTACACGTCTGACCTAACGGGACTCAGCAACATCCTGGCCGGGAAAATCAATGATGGCACCACAGCCCTGACAGCACAGATAGCTGCTCTTTCAACCGAAGTAGGGACATTAGCGGCGCAAGTTTCCGGACTTGCCAATCAGGTAACGGCGCTCGCTAACACAGTGGGAGCGGGACCGTCAGCAGGCGCAACGGTTGTTTCGCCCTTTCCGAATGACTCGAATCTCACCGCGACCGGATTTCTTCCCTTTTACAACACGCCGGCACCGGCCTGGCGAACGGTCACTTCTGGAGGCGAGCCGTCGCCGCGCTACTCGCATGCCGCTATATGGACCGGCGGAAATCTTATGGTTTGGGGCGGCTTGGTGGGAGGCGGAATCGAATCGCAGCAAGGAGGTTTGTATGACCCCGCGGCTGACACCTGGATGCCGATCTCGATCATCAATGCCCCCGCCGCGCGCAGTGGCCATAGCGCAGTTTGGACCGGGACTGAAATGATTGTTTGGGGAGGCGTTTCTGGAGGCGCCCACCTTAAGAGCGGCGG
>JADMIO010928591.1_pt1 | contig 48496 bp, 40 predicted proteins | sample 8958161 | NCBI WGS metagenome assembly JADMIO01 (sample SAMN16585339, study PRJNA669376) | soil metagenome | isolation source: Crop rotation soil | place: USA: Cullars Rotation, Alabama | collected 2011
TGCGTAACGTAGTGCGCTGGTCCAAGCAGCTTTCGCGGAAGGGGCTGTACGAGTTTCTGGGACGTGAGTTCTCGAATATCGAAACCAATCAGCAAGTGCTTTCGGTGGGCGCCGGGGGCGAAGTCGGCGAGTTGCTGCAGCAACACTCGCGGCGACAGAAGTTCAGCGTTACTTCTTTCGATATTGACGAGAAATACCTGCCGGATTTGCTCGGCGACATTTGTACTTATGATTTTGGTGAGCGCTCGTTCGACGTGATTGTCTTAAGCGAAGTGCTCGAACACGTGCACTCGCCGCAGCTGGCAATCAGGAATATTTACCAGGTGCTGAGCCAGGGCGGCCGGCTGATATTGACGGTCCCATTCATCTTTCCAATCCACGAAAGGCCGCGCGATTATTTTCGCTATACACGTTACGGCCTCGAACTCCTGTTGCAAGAGTTCCGCGAGGTGCGTATTCGCGAACGAAATTCGTGGGCCGAAGCGGTCAACGTGCTCGCAGCGCGAATGGTGGTCGAGCGGAATCGCAGCGCCCGATTGTGGGCGCCGCTCTTTGTGCTGGCGGCCTTCTGCAGACTGCCCGCGGTGCTGCTCCTGGGGAAACTGGTGCCGTCGGATTTCATGACGACGGGATACGTCGTGACTGCCAACAAATGATCCTGTGTCCTTACCTGCGCCAAAACCTGAGCCGGAGATTGAGGCGGAGTTGGCGGCGGCGATCGATCCGTGGCTGGAGCACATGCGCTGGCGTCACGACTTTGCCGAGTGGCGGCAGCGCCGTCTGTGGCAGGAGCAGAAACAGGAAAGCACGCTGAACAATCTGCGTAGTTTTCTACGCAGGACGGCGAAGACCAACGGGTCTGGTAATGACAAAACCGGCGTTGACATTCTGGCAGGGAAATCGATTCTCGACCTCGGTTGTGGGATGGGAGGTCTGGCGACGGCTCTGGCGCTCGCGGGCGCGCAGGTTCATGCGCTCGACTTCAACTCACAGTATTGCGCCATCACGCGTCTGCGTGGACGTCGCTACGGTCTTGACCTGCCGGCCGTGAATGCCGCCGGCGAGTCCCTGCCATTTCGTAGTGACCAATTCGATGTAGTGTTTTGTCTTGATGTGCTGGAACACGCGCGCGAGCCTGAGAACTTGTTCCCCGAAATCCAACGGTGTCTGAAGCCCGGCGGGATAGTTTACGTGACGGCGATAAATCGCTTTGCCTTTCGCGATCCGCATTATCACGCGCGTTTCGTCAATTGGCTGCCGCGCAGTTGGTCAGCTTCCTACTTGCGCATAACCGGCCGGGTCAAAGACAACTCACGTTTCGTCGATCGGCAGACTTTGACGGAAATGCATTATTACCAGTACGGAAAATTCAAACAGCTGTTTGCTCGTCATGGATTGTCAGAGCCCTGCGATATCAGCGAGTCGAAACTTGGCAATCCGCTGTCCGGCTGGAAAGGGATGCTGCAGCGTAGCGGGTTACTGAACGTCAGCTACCGGATGTATCGCAGCTGTTACAAGAGCACGTTCGTGGTCACCGCCACTAAAAAGTTTTCCGGAATTTAATGCTGGACGCCTCAGAAATAACGCCGGTGGAAAACGGTCCGGTTACGCCGTCGATGACTCACAGCACCCTCAGCGGGGTGTTCTGGTTGCTGTCGGGATCGAGCGTGCAGGCAGTGCTGCGCGTCGGCGTGATCGTAGTGATGGCCCGCCTGCTGTCGCCGGCGGATTTCGGTTTGGTGGCCGGGGCGCTGGTCCTCATAGACTTCATCGAGGTGTTTGCCGACCTGGGCATTGGCCTGGTGATCGTGCAGCGGCCGCAGCTGGAAGAACGTCATGTGCGCGCCGGGTTCACAATCTCTACTGCGCTGGGCATTTTGTTGGCGGCCGCAATTTGGATTGCGGCGCCGCTCTTTGCAAAGTTGCTGCGCATGCCGGAGATGACCGTGGTGCTGCGCGTGATGGCCCTGATCTTTCCGATCGACAGTCTGTCGCTGGTTGCTTCGGCGCTGCTGCAACGCGACCTGAAGTTCCGAACGCTGGCGCAGATCAGTGTCGTAGCTTACGTGGCGGGTTACGGTTTTGTCGGCATCACGATGGCGCTGCTGGGGTTCGGTGTTTGGGCGCTGGTGTGCGCTTACCTGGCGCAGACTTTGATCGTGAGTATCACGTTGCTGGTCACGCGACGACACGCCAAGCGACTTTGCTTCGAGGCGCAAACGCTGAAGGAAATGATTTACACCGGCGCCGGTTTCAGCGCCGCGCAGATTTTCAATTACATCGCGCTCAAAGGTGATAACGCGATTGTCGGCAGGTGGCTCGGGGCCGGCGCTTTAGGTCTTTATACGCGGGCTTACGGCTTGATGAGCATGTCGGTCACGATTTTTGGCAGCGCTTTCGATCGCGTGCTTTTCGCGCCCCTGGCCAAACTTCAGCACGAGTCGGAGCGGCTGGCGCTGGCGTTTCGGCGCAGCGTGGCGCTGATAGCGCTGATTGTTCTGCCCATCAGCGGCTTGATGTTTCTGCTGGCGCCCGAACTCATACAGGTTTTGCTCGGTCCAAAATGGGCTGGGGTGGTCGTGCCTTTTCAGATCCTCGCCATCGGGATGCTTTTCCGCACTGGTTATAAGGTGACGGCCAGCGTGGCCCGCGCGACCGGCGCTGTCTATCGCTCGGCGTGGCGGCAGGCGGTTTATGCGGTGCTGGTAATCGCCGGCGGATTTATTGGTCAGCGTTGGGGCGTGCCGGGCGTGGCCGTGGGCGTGCTGATCGCACTGTTCAGCTTTTTCCTTTTGATGGCCCAACTCAGTGTGCGACTGACGGCGATCTCGTGGCGCGATTATGCGACCGCCCATTTGCCGGCAGTGTTTCTCACGTTGATGAGCGGAATCGAAATTTGGGCGGTGGCAACGATGATGCGCCGCATGGGTGCGGCCCCGTTGGTCGTGGTTTTGATCACCGTCGCAGTGTGCGTTGCAAGTTTTATGGTGTTGCTGCTTATCAACCCCAAACTGGTGATTGGTGAAGACGGCTTGTGGGTTCTCTGTCGCATCACTGAAGCAGCGCCGCAGCGTTTCCTCCTGATCAGTCGTTGGCGGCAGAGTCTTGAGCGGGGATTGGTTTCGCCTTCGAGAGGTTAAGAGCTGGCTACGTTAATTCAGAGCATGAAGACAGCTGCGAAGGGAGACGGGACTGCTCCGGTGACGTCGCTCAGCGCGGAGCAATTGATCCAGGAAACCGAGTATGGGTTTCCGTATCACTACATCCCCAGCCTGGAGAACGGCAACTTTTCGCTGGTGAGAAAGCTGCGCTGGGCGCACGAGTATCTTTCGTATCTCCGTTTCATTCTGGACAAGCTTGGGGAAATCAAATTCGATTCGCTTCTGGATGTGGGCTGCGGCGAAGGCCGCTTTATGCGTGAGGCGGAGCAAAGGTTTCCCGGCAAAGAGCTGGTCGGAATCGATTTTTCCGAACGGGCGATCCGGTACGCGCAGCTGCTTAATCCGAACCTGACGTTTTTGTGCGGGGACGTCGCGAACCATGAGCTTTTTGAAAAGCAGTTCGATGTGATCACGCTGATTGAAACTCTCGAGCATGTGCCCCCGGACGAGGTTGCGAGTTTTGTTCGCTCCCTGCGCGGCCGTTTGAAACGTGACGGAGTCTTGGTGATCACGGTGCCCAGCAAGAATCTGAATCTCGTGCCCAAGCATTACCAGCACTTCAGTAAATCAACGCTGGCAGCGGCGCTGAAGAACGATTTCAAGATCGAGGATTGTTATTTCCTGAATCGGATTTCACGACGGGAAAAGATCCTACAAGCGTTACTGAGCAACCGGCTCTTCATCCTGAACGAGCGGCGGATTTTGAATGCGCTCTACCGGCATTACGAAGGTTCGCTGCTCAACGCGCGCGAAGCCGACGCGAAAAGGATTTGTGCGGTGTGCCGGCCCATCGGCGGTTGAGATTTCACGTTGAGGATTGGATTCATTTATCGCGGTGACCCGCGGCACCGGACGGCAAACCGCTTTTCGATGTTGAAAAACATCGCGGCGGCTAAACGTCTCGGTCACGAGGTCACGTTGATCATTCCGCGGGAAGGCCGGGCCCAGGCCGCAGCCGAGAAAGATCTGGAAGCTGCCTTGATGGACTTTGGGATCAAGGAGAGGTTTCCATTGAAACTGGTGCCTCGGCCGGTAGTGAAAGGGCGCGGCCGGCGCAGCTTTGATTTGTTGGCCGCCGGTTGGGCGCGCGGTCAAAAATTCGATTTGTTGTGGAGCCGGGAGTTTCAGGCCGCGCGATATAGTTCGGCGTTCGGACTGAAGACAATCATCGAACATCACCATCCGTTGAACGAGCGGCAATGGAAAGTTGCCCGGCCGATGCTGGCCCGCGACTCTTTCAAAGGGATCGCAGCGATCTCGACGGTGCACAAAGATCTGCTGGCGAGCAAAGGTTGGCCCGAGCAAAAAATCATCACCGTTCACAGCGGCGTCGATCCGCTTCAGTTCACGCAAAACGGTCATCCGGTAGCGGCCTTGCGCCGGCAATTGGCCGAAGCGGGCGAGCCTTTGATTGCTTATGCCGGCAGCTTTTATTCAGGCAAGGGTTGCGAGCAGGTACTGCTCGCCGCCGAGCGTCTGCCGCAAGCCAAATTTGTCTTGCTCGGCGGCGGTGAAGCCGAAGTCGCTGAACTTCGCGAACGAATCCAGGCGCAACGATTGGCAAACGTCTCGCTGACTGGGCGCCTGCCGCATACAGAGGTGCCGGCGTATTTGCTGGCGGCGGACGTGCTGGTGGCGCCTTTCACCGAAGACGGCCGCGACGTGGCGGGCAAAATCATCATGCCGTTCGCCTCGCCGCTGAAATTGTTTGAGTACATGGCGACCGGAAAACCGATCGTGACTTCGAAGGTCGGGGCGATTCCGGAAATCATCAACGATCAGGTAAACGGTTTGCTGGTTCCGCCGGGTGATGTCGAACAACTGTCGCAGGCAATTTCGCGGCTGCTGGCGGATCCTGAGTCGGCCTCGCGTCTGGGCGCGCGGGCGCGCGTCGACGTGCAGCAGTATTCGTGGGACCGGCGCGTGTCACGAATATTGGAGTTTGCTTTCGCTTAATGGTCCGGCCGGCTTTCCCGGCGGATTGAAAGTTACAGATGGCGCGTAAGTGTCTCGAAACGACCCCCGCCCGGCTCAGGCTGGAATCATTTCTGAGAGAGCATGCGACTGACTTACTGACACTCGAGATTGGCGCCGAAGACTCAGCCTATCGTGACTGGTTTCCAAATCGTGTCGGCATCAACATTTGGGCCAACCCGCATTGCGAGGTTCAGGCCGACGCGTATTGCTTGCCATTTCCTGATGACAGTTTCGCAGTCGCAGTTTGCACCGAAGTCCTGGAACACCTGCACACGCCCGCGAAGGCTCTGGTCGAAATCAGCAGGGTGCTGAAACCCGGAGGCAAACTGCTTTTGACTACGCCCTTCGCTTATCCAATTCACTATGCGCCGACGGATTACTATCGCTACACGCGTTTCGGCCTCGAACATCTTTTGCGCGATTGGGAAGTGAAGTCGGTGGCCGAGACGACCACCGGCGGCGTTATGTTGGCGACCTATTTTCATCACTGGCTATTCAAGAAAAAAGGACTGTCCTGGAAGCTGCCCAAACTGATTTGGTCGGGATGCTGGCGCCTGATGATTAAGTCGTACCAGGACGGTTCCGCCGCGACTGCCAACGGAGATTCGCACATGCCGAGTGGTTACCTGGTGGTAGCAATGAAGCGAGGGATTAACGGAAAGCCGGCATGACCGCGACCGCAGCCAAATTAGTTATGTCAGCCGACGCGGCGGCGGAAGACCTGCCGGTGCCGGTGGTCTTCGTGATCAGTCAAAGCGATAACCGCGCAAACGGCGGCGTCGAGAGTGTCAGCCAGGTGCTCAGCAATTTGACTCGCATCAGGCCCATTATCGTTACTCAAGCGGACTCGGCGGCCAGCCGGCGCTGGCGTAGTAACGGCGCGGAAGTTTTGGTTTGGCCCAATTCGACTGCGCGAGTCATTTCTCTGATTAGAGCAAACCTGCGCACCTTCAGACTTGTGCGTTCGCTCGGGTGCCGGGTGGTTCATTGCAACGACATTATGGCGTTGTGGCTGGCTGCGTTTGGGGCGCGCTTAGCCGGCGCTTCAGTAGTTTTCAATGTCCGGAATATTAAGTCCGACGGCCAGCGTTACGGTTGGCGTTGGCAAATCGCTCTGCGCCTCAGCAACAGGCAGCTCGTTTTGTCGCAGGACATGAGAGACAAACTCTCCGCGCGTCTCGGCATCCGCCGCGCGTCGGCCCGGGCGGAAAAAATGAGCTACATCTACAGCGCCGTCGATACCGCAAACATGTCGGCGGTGGATGAACAGACGCGGGCAGGTTTGCGGAGCCGGCTGGGAGTCGCTGCAGACTGCTTTGCCATCGGCTATGTCGGCGCCTTCGAACCAAGGAAAGGGCAATTGGAATTTATTAACGAGGCGGGGAGGTTGCTGAAGGACCGGCTGCCTTCGGCCAAGGTTTACTTTGCCGGCGACTTTGTTCCGGCGCAGAACGACTATGCGCGATCGTGCCAGGAAGCGTTGGGGCGTCGGGATCTGGAAAATGGATTTGAATGCGTCGGCTATAAATCGGAAATGGCGGATTGGTACCGGGCCTTCGATCTAGTGGTAGTTGCCTCACGCAACGAGGGCCTGGCGCGTTGCATGATCGAGAGCCTGGCCTGTGGAACGCCGGTGGTTTCATTCGAAGTGTGTTCGGCCGGGGAAATCCTCGCCGGAAATGGTTGCGGCGTGGTCGTGGCGGCCGGTGACTACGAGCAATTGGTCGGAGAAATAGTTCGGCTGGCTAACGATTCAGAGGAGCGCCGGCGGTTGGGCGATCGAGCAGCGGCTTTGGCCAGGACGTTGTTCGAGCCGGCGAAGCTGGTGCGCCAATACGAGGACATGTACCTCTCTTTGCAGGAGCAATAGCAATGCAGGCGACGGATCGCATCAATCTCGCAGTTAACAGAGCGCGTGTTCGTTACGTGGCGTTCCGCGATTTGGGACCGACTGGTTCAGTGTTCCTGCCGATGCACATCGTCTACCGGGCGGCGATCGTGGTTACCTATTTCGCGATTCTGTTGACGATTGTGCTCAATGTTGAAGTCAACAAAAAAGCTCCTGCCTTCGTAGTGCTGTGCCTGGCGCAGGTGCTTGATTTCGCGGTGATCCTGCTGCCGATCGTCTTTTACAAACCTGACTATGGCTGGTTCCATCCGCTGGTCTTCTACACCTGCCAGTACCTCTTGTTCCAATTTCGCAGTTTCGCTACTTACCTGCAGGGCATCAGCCATCACAAAGCTTTGCCGGACTACAGCGTCGAAGATGTCGTCTCGCTGGTGGCCTTTGCCTTGACGCTGCACGCCATCAGCACCCTGGCCTGGTACTTCGGATTCTGGATAGGCCCCAATTTCAAATTGATTAAGATGAAGTTCCACGCCGCCACCCAACTTCCCTTGAAGGCGGCGGCCGTGGTGCTGACCTCGCTGGTGGTTTTCTGGATTTATGTCGAGCGCAAGGGCGGGCTCAACGCGCACCTTCTCTCATGGCAGGAAGGCCGCCACGAAGCGCTGGCGGGCGAGTATTACTGGGTGCTGCTGATTAAGGCTTCGGCCCTGGCAGTCCTGCTGTGGTTCGCGCTCGATCGCCGCTCATTTTATAAGCCGCTCTTCTGGCTTTGTTCATTGATCTCGGTCCTGATCAACTTTCTCTCAACCGGTTCGCGCTCCACGATCATCATATTCTTCATCATTGCGATGCTCGTGTGGATGTTGCGCGAACAAAAGTTCGCCCCCACCCGGATCATTCTCGTCGGGGTGATCGGAGTCATTCTGATCAGTTTCTTAGGCGGGTTCAGATCGAGGATTTGGAAAGGTGAGGTCTCTCTGATGCCGGAGAGAGAAGAGATTTCGCTCACCGAATATTTTGAACAGGGCGCGGTGGAATCGGCCGAGCGCGCCTGGACCAGCAACGGTCTTTTGCCCATCCTGGCGCGCGTCCCGACCGAGGTCGGTCTGCTTTACGGCAGCTCGTACCTGGCCTTTGTAACCTTGCCGGTGCCGCGCACCATCTGGCCGGATAAACCCGGGCAAATCGGTGGATTAGTCGGCGATACTTTTTTTAACTCGCCTTCGGGCACGCCGCCGGGTCCGATTGGTGAAGCCTACTGGAACTTTCACATTCCGGGCGTAATCATCGTCTTCTTTATCTTCGGGGTGTTCCAAAAGTGGCTGGCCCAATGGTTTGTTCACTACCGAAAATATCCGGCCGCGATTCTGATCTACCTGACGATCATGTTTACCGTTGATCCGAGTACTCCGGCGGTCGTGGTTTGCCTGCTGTTGCTGGTGCCGCTGCTGGTCCTGCTGCGCATTACCGGCTGTTTGACCTTCTCCAGAAGATTCATTTGAGATTACCCAACTTGATTATTGCGGGCGCCCCCAAGTGCGGGACGAGTTCACTGTTCCGCTGGCTGGCTGATCATCCGGAGGTCTGCGGAGCGAAAGTGAAAGAGACGTTTTACCTGATGGATGAGGGGCATCCGTTGCTGCGCAGCCAATCAAATTTTCATGCGCACGGACTCGCGGGTTATCGGAGCTATTTCGAAAGTCGGGCCGAGCACAAAATTATTTTCGAAGCGACTACGCACTACATCTATCAGCAGACCGCGCTCGATGTGCTCTCACAGTTTCCCGACCGGCCGCAAATTGTCTTTGTGCTGCGCAAACCTTCCGAGCGAGTTTACTCGTCGTTTCAGTACTCGAAGCACAATCTCGCAAACGTGAGGGCCGACGTCACGTTTGCGCGGTTTATTGAATTGCTCAAGTGCAAAAATGGGGACTCGTTGAGTAGCGATTATGCGGGCGACAGTGCCTACGTCCTCAGTCGTGACCTGGAATACAGTCGCTATATTGAGCACCTGCAGAAATGGCGTGAGCGCTTCGGGCCGGAGCGCGTGCACGTTCTTCTATTCGAGCGACTGAAAAGCCGCCCGGCCGATTTCATGAAAGAGCTCGCCCTGCTGCTGGGCATCGATGAGACGTTTTACCAAGACTATGATTTTCAAGTCCGGAACGAAACCACCAAAATCAAGTATCCGGCGCTGCACCGCCGCGTGCGGAGTTTGGGCCGCGTCATTGCACCGGTGAAGACTACCGCGCTGAAGAAGGCTTATCTGAAGGCCCAGGCAGTTCCGAACGGCCACGGGCGAAGCCAGGAAGATATCGATCTGCTGGCCCAACTCGAGCAGGAGTTTGTTCCGTTCAACGATCGATTGGCTGAAGAGTTTGGATTGGATCTGTCGGTTTGGAAGTAGGAATTAATGGCCACACAGGTAACAGGGAAACCAGGATTTGAATTTCACGGAGGGGCCGCCGCCGCTCCGGCCCGCGACGAGCAGGGTCAGAAACGCGCCAGCGTTTTGTTCTTTACCTCGGTCCTCGGCGGCGGCGGGGCCGAGAAGCACATGCTTCGCCTCATCAATCACTTCGATCAATCGAAATTCAACGTCTCGCTGGCGGTCGCCCGCGCCGATGGATCATTTGAGCGCGACCTGTCTCCGACGATCAGAAAATATGTACTGAGCGAAAACGGGGGACAGTCAGCAACGCTGCGGATGGTTCGGGCGGTGCAACCACTGCGACAGGTCATTCGCCGGGAGCGGCCGGACCTGGTTTTTTCGCTGATGGATTTGGCGAATTTAGTTAGCGTGCTGGCTTTGGCGCGCATGCCGGCCGGGCCCAGGATTGTGCTCGGAGTGCAGACGCCGCCGGCGATTGCTTACGGCTCTTCCTGGAACCCGGTCTCACAACTCATGCTGCGGCTCATTCCGCGGCTTTATCCCAGGGCGGATCACATCGTGGCTCTTTCCAACGGCGTGGCCCTGAGTCTCGGTGAAATGGCGCCGGCCATTCGGGAACAGATTAGCGTGATCCATAACGCCGGCATTGAGGCGGACCTGCTGAAGAAGCGGCATGAAATGATTTCGGATCTCGAACTGCCGGATGGCCCTTTGCTGGTTGCCTGCGGCAGATTAAAAACCTTGAAGGGCTTTGCTTACCTGATCGATGCGCTGGTGGAAGTACGAAAGTATCTGCCCGCCAGTCTGCTGATTGTGGGCGAAGGCGAAGAACGGCCGGTGCTGGAGAAGCAGATTGCCCGTCTCGACCTGGGCGGTTGCGTGCGCTTGCTTGGGTTTCAGGAGAATCCCTTCAAGTACATGGCCGCGGCCGACGTCTTTGTGCTGCCGTCCTTGTACGAAGGGTTTGGCAACGTGATTGTCGAAGCCATGGCCTGTGGAGTTCCCGTGGTCGCCACGGATTGTCCTTACGGTCCGCGGGACATTATCTCAGACGGGATTGACGGAATTCTGGTGCCGCCCGCAAATGCCGGCGGAATAGCTGCCGCGATTATGAGAATCCTCAGCGATAACCAATTGAAAAAGAATCTGGCCCTCAAAGGTTTGGAGCGCGCCAATTCCTTTCATGCCGAAACCATCGCCGAGGAATACGGCAACCTCTTTCTGCGAGTCATTTCCAGAGATGCGAAGGTCAGCGGCCCGCAGAGCAATAGCCGGTATCAATGAAGGCGCTTTGCTTACACACCGAAGTGCTGCATGACGATCGCGTTTGGCGTCGCGTGCAGCTCGGCCTGGACGCTCTCGATAAACAGCAGGTGAAGATCACCTTTCTCGTCTATCCGTTTCGCGCCGTGGCCGCCGGTTGCGATATCCGCGACCGGGTGAGGGAAATCGCCGCGCGTGGTCACGAGGTGGGACAGCATACGCACTTCTATGCCGGAACCGTCACCGAGCGTCCGGACAAACGCACTGACCTCAGCGACAAAAATGTGCGCGATTGCATTCAAAGAGACTACGAATGGCTAAACGATTGCGGCGTAGAGCCCGGCGGATTTTGTGGCGGCAACTTCATGATGACCGAGGCGGCCTTCGAAATTTTGGCGCAGTTGGGATTTGTCTATGACTGCTCGGCACGTTTGCCCTGGGAGCGAAAGAATTTCGAGATGCCGCATCCGTGGTTGGAACGTGCCGAGGTCCGCGCGTTCAGCAAACAGGCACTGGTGCTGTTGCCGACCACGGAGTATTTAACCCTGCCTCAACTTCTGGTTCCGCGCCGCCGAAGCCGAGTTGCTCCGTTATCGCACAACGGAACTTCTTATCAGCTGATCATGAACCACGATTCGGATCTGCTGCACTGGAAAGTTTGGTATGGATTCCTGGGGCAGTTGCGGCGGCCGCAGGAAATCAGGACCGCCCGGGCGCTGGCGGAAATCTGCCTGGCGAAAAGGAACGGGAATTAAGGAGACATGGAAAGTAAGTCGGCGACCGCAGCGAAATTCACCAGGGCCTCACGCTCATGGTCCGAGCGAGAGTACAAGAATGTCGACGGCATGATGCAGCGCCGCGCTGACATCGTTCGGCATTGGGGCGCCGCACTCCTGCCCGGAGATCGAATTCTCGAACTGGGCTGCGGCGACGGCGCGCTTTCCTGTTTACTCGCCAGTCAGGGTTTTGACGTCACCGGCGTCGATATTTCTGAAGGCATGATTGAGCAGGCGAAAACGCGCGCCGCGCAGCAGGGCGTCAATGCTCGCTTTGTGATTGCCGACACCGACGGCTTCCATCCGGGTGAATCATTCGACGCAGTCATCTCGTTCATGAGTTCCTTTTTCGCTTACCTGGAAGCGCCGGACGCCTTCCTGCAGAGGGTTGCTCCGCTGGTCCGCAAGAAAATGATTGTGGATTGGAATTTCCGCGCTCCCGGATCGTTCGTGGACGCGGCTGAAGCTTTGCGCCGGGCCGGGCTCGGCCAGGTCGAGTGGCGGCCGTGGCTGATCCCGTACACGACCGAGCGTCCGGCCGGACCGAGTCTGCGCTCGTGGATCGAGGACCGGCCCACTCTGTCTTTGATGGCTCTGATCCTGAAGCACTGGCGCTACACCGTACAACTAAAGGGTGATCGTTTGAACGGCGCCGCGCACCCAAACGGCAGCGGAAAAGAAGTTCGAATTAAGGGCAATGTCCTGCCCGGAACAGCGCTGCAACGCGCGCTGATCCGTTTAGGGCAGGTGACGAGGTAAGTCCGAGTCGCGCACAAGTCATGTGTGGAATTACAGGTCTGATAACTAATGACGGCCGGCCGGTAGATCGCGATCTGCTCGAGCGGATGAACGAGCGATTGGATCATCGCGGTCCGGACGATGCCGGGATCTGGCTCAGCCAAAGCGGGAGTGTCGGCGTTGGTCTGGGTTCGCGCCGGCTTTCCATTTTCGACCTGTCGGCCCGCGGGCACATGCCGATGCGTTCGGCGGACGGACAATTTACCATCACCTACAACGGCGAGGTCTACAACTTTAAAGATATCCGGCGCGAGCTTGAATCGCTGGGCCACGAGTTCAGATCCCAAACCGACACTGAAGTCGTCCTGCAGGCGTACGCGCGCTGGGGTGTCGAGTGCCTGGACCATTTGAACGGAATGTTTGCGTTCGCGATTTGGGATGAACGCGATCGAAGTCTCTTCGTCGCCCGCGATCGGCTGGGAGTTAAGCCCCTGCATTTCGCCGAGATGAATGGCGGCTTTGCCTTCGCGTCGGAAATTAAATCGCTCTTGATGAATCCCTCGCTGCCGCGCGACATCGACTTTGAAGCGCTCGATCTTTACCTGACATTCCGCGTAATTCCGCATCCGCATACGATCTTCAAAAGCGTGCAGAAGCTGCCGCCGGGTCACTATCTGATCTGGAAGGGCGGGCAGGTGCGGAAGCATCCCTACTGGGACGTTTTCGGCAAGGTCAACGGATCAAATGGCGATCGCCAATCACCCGGACAGACGCGATCGCCGGCGAACCTCGAATCGATAACGAGCGAACTCTACGACTTAGTTGAAGACTCAGTCCGCCTGCGGCTCGCCAGCGACGTGCCGTTGGGCGTTTTGCTCAGCGGGGGCATCGACTCAAGTATCATCGCCGCGCTGATGAACCGCCTGTCAGGAACGCGAATCAAGACCTTCACGTTGGGATTCCTGCGGGCTAAAGGCGCTTTGCACGGTTACGACGAATCAGCCACCGCGCGGCAGACGGCTGAGGCGCTCGGCTCCGAACATCAGGAATTGCTGGTGACGTCGGACCTGGTGGTGGATACGATTCCGGAAGCGCTCGATCATTGCGACGAGCCCTTCGCAACCTCTTCACTGATTCCGACTCTGCTGATCTCAAAGCTGGCGCGTGAGAAGGTGACCGTCGCGCTTTCCGGTGACGGCCCGGACGAAGTCTTCGGCGGCTATCGCGCGTACTTGTTGGATCCGCTGGCAAATCTTTATTTGCGCTTGCCGCAAATGTTGAGGAAGGGTCTGGTGGAACCGGCGGTCCGGAACCTTAACGCTTCTGATGCGTCCGGGCTGATGCGCAACATTCGGCGGGCCCAGCGATTTGTGCGAGCGCTCGAAGGCGAGCCGGCGGAAAGATTCTTTCGCCTGACCAATAAGTTTTACGACGTGGCGCCGGCCGACATTTATAAGCCGTCGTTTCGAGTCTTGTCGCTCGCCGGGGCTGAAGGTCTCTATCGCGATTGCTTTCACAAATGGACGCCGCAGGATGATCAGATCAACCCGATGCTCTATGTCGATTCCAAGATTAAGTTGGCCGATCACATTCTTACCAAAGTCGACCTGATGAGCATGAAAGTCGGTCTCGAGGTCAGGTCGCCGTTTCTCGATTACCGCGTGGTGGAACTGGCGTTCGGCCTGCCGGGAAACATGAAGATCAATTGGTTTCGCAAGAAGCATCTGCTGCGGGAAACGTTCAAGCATTTGCTGCCGAAACATCTTCTGGCGTTGCCAAAAACCGGTTTTGAAATACCGGTGAGCGAGTGGTTAAAACGCGAGCTTCGGGAAATGTTTTGGGACACGGTCGCGCCGCCGGCCGGAGGCGGCATCCTCAACGAGGCAACGATCGAACGGCTTTACACCGAGCACAGTGAAAACCGGCGCGACCATTCAGAGAAGCTTTGGATTCTTTTCGTGCTGCGGTGGTGGGCGCGTCAGAATCAAATCAAAATCTGAATTTGAATATTCAAGCCATGAATGAAAATGATCTAAAGGAAATTATTTGTCGCAGGTTCCTGGGGGGCGATGCGGAGTTCCCAATCGGACCGGAGACAAAATTGCTGGAAGAGGGAATTTGCGATTCACTCGGGATGGTCCAGATTGTTTCTGAGATCGAGGGCCGCTATCCGGCATTGCGCATTCCGGATCAGGAAGTGACTCGAGAAAATTTCGGTTCGATCTCCGCCATCATGCGTTATCTGGCCGGTCGCCAGTTCGGGACGGTCTGATTCTTCCAGTCGCTAAACCATGAAGCAGGAACAGACACTGTTGTCGATGCTGGCGCGCCGTTGGGAACGCGATCCGGAGGGCGAAGTTTGCCGGTTCGTGAGCCGGAACGGCGACCTGCGGAAAGTCAGTGTGCAGGAACTCCTCTCGCGGGCGACGGCTTTCGCCGCGACGTACGGCCGAGCTTCGAGCGCACGTAAAGCGATCGGCGTCTGCCTGTATTCCGGCCTCGATTTACATGCTGCATTCATTGGCGCGCTTTGGAGCGGACACATCCCGACCATGCTGGCCCCGCCATCGCCGCGAATGGAAGCGGCAAAATATACGGATTCATTCGCCCGCTTGCTGCAACACATACAGCCTGCGCACCTGGTCGTCGACCGGGAGGTTTTGCAAAAACTGGATCTCGGCGCGTTGAGAACGCTTTCCGACACGGTTCTGCTCAACCCGGCTGAGGTGCAAAACTCCGACTGGGTGGCTCCGGCTAAAGCTAATCCGGATGACGTTGCGGTGCTGCAGCATTCTTCGGGAACAACTGGCTTACAGAAGGGAGTCGCGCTCTCGCATCGGGCAATTCTTGAGCACAACCGGGCCTACTCGCAGCGGCTCGGTTTGTCGTCCAACGATCGCATTGTTTCATGGCTCCCGCTCTATCACGACATGGGGTTTGTCGCCTGCTTCCTGCTGCCGCTGCTCCAAGGCATTCCGTTCGTCGAGCTATCGCCTCTCGATTGGGTGCTGCGGCCAGTTTCGCTGCTGGAGCAGATTAGTCGAGAGCGCGGAACCATCTGCTGGTTGCCTAACTTTGCATTTGCTTACATGGCTGAGTCGATTCGTCCGAGCGAGCTCGCTACCGATTTGGACTTGAGCGCCATGCGCGCCTGGGTGAACTGTTCCGAGCCGGTCTCGCATGCGAGTTATGCCGCTTTCCACGATCGCTTCAAAGACTTTGGCGTGCGTTGGGACCAGTTCACCGCCAGCTATGCGATGGCCGAGAACGTGTTCGCGGTGAGCCAATCTTTGCCCGGAGATTATCGAACGCTTTCAATCAATCGGGAACGCTTCAGCCGCGACCAACGAATCGAGTTGGATGCGTCCGCTAACGGATTGCCGGTCGTTTCCAACGGCAGATTAATCGAGGGAACTGAAATAGCCGTGCTGGATGAACAACGTGAGCGGCTGGAAGACAACCAGGTAGGTGAGTTGGCGATTCGCGGCGCGTGGCGATTCAACGGCTATTTCGATCGCGAGGATCTGACCCGGGCCGCCTTAACCAGCGACGGCTGGTACTTGACCGGCGATCTCGGGTTTGTGCGGGACGGTGAAGTCTACGTGACGGGTCGCAAAAAAGACTTGATCATTATTCAGGGTCGCAACATCTACCCGGGTGACGTGGAGCAGATCGTTTCCGAGATTCCCGGGTTGATTCCCGGTCGCGCGGTTGCTTTCGACATTCGCGGCGAAGCTGAAGGGACTGATCGATTGGTCATTCTGGCGGAGGCGATTGAGTATGCCGGTCCGCAGGCGAAAGCGTTGGCGCTGCTGATTCGCAACGCCGTGGCTCAGGAATTGAACTGCACACCTTACGACGTGCGGATTGTTCCGCCGCGGTGGCTGATTAAATCGACCGCCGGCAAGATGGCGCGGAACGACAACCGCACAAAGTATTTGGAAACGATCGTCTTAAAGGATCAGCGCAGCCCCGTCTATGTTTGAGAGTCTCTTGTTCTGGGCGCTGCTGGTCATTACCGCTGCCGCTTTTTATATCAGTTCGAAACGACAGGTAAAGATCAGGGCTGCCGCCATTGTCGTCGTCAGTCTTATTACCCTGATCTTTATCATCAAGCTGAAACCGGTATGCATCGTCATTTTGATCGCGAGCTCTTTATGGATTCTCGTCGGTCTCAGGCTGACCGGCGATCTTGCGCGCCGGCGAACGTATCTCGCTTCGGCTTTGGTATTTTCTCCGATGCTGTCGGCGTGGGTGCTTGGCAAGCAGTCGGTGGCGATGGAGTTCACACCGCTGAGCATCCTGTTCTTCATCGGATTTTCGTTCTACCTGGTGAAGGCCTGGACGCTGATTCGCGACTACCATGAACAACGAATTGAAAAGCTCGATCCGTTGGTGGTCTTCGCCTATTTCCTGTTCTTTCCGGCTTACATCGCCGGTCCAATGCACTACTTCGCTGAGTTTGATAACACCATTCGCAATCGGCTCAGTCTCGATGGAGAGAGCGTGGTCGATATCTGCTTCCGCGTGTTGTTGGGATTCACCAAAATCAAGCTCGTTGCCGCGCTGCTTTTGCCTTTGAGCCTTGAAGCTATCAGAACCTCAGGCCACGCGAGCCTGCGACACATAGTGCTGGCCAGCTTTGTCTATTCGATTGTGATTTGGGCGGACTTTTCCGGCTACAGCGATTTGGCGATCGGCACTTCGCGTTTGATAGGAATGCGAACTCCCGAAAACTTTAATTATCCGTACCTGTCGCTAAACATCAGGGAATTCTGGCAGCGCTGGCACATAACCTTCAGCCGGGTGCTGACGAGCTATGTCTTCATTCCGATTTCACGAAAGCTACAGCGCGAGATCGGTGAGCGGCCGAAAACGATCCTGGTTTCATCTTACCTGGTGACATTCCTTTTCTGTGGTTACTGGCACGGGCCGACGTTGAATTTCCTATTGTGGGGCTTGTATCACGGGCTGGCCCTGATTGCTTACGATTTGTATCGCCAATTCACCGTCAAGCGTCGTTTGCAAAAGACGACGCGTTCTCCGTATTCAGCGACATTGATTGGCCTCGCGTCCCGGGCCTGCACGTTTTCTTTTGTGTCGCTGGGCTGGATTTTCTTCGTGCTGCCGGCCGGAATGATCTTCCGCCGGATTCGCTGAAAACTCGACGAACGAAATGTTTGCGTTTCAGGTAATAACCTCCAGGGATGTGCAGTCGGTTTTGATTGTCGCCGCGGTGCTGTTCGTTTTCGTCGTCACCGGCATCTATTTTCGAAAACGGATCAAAGGGCTGCTCAATCAAAAAGAGTGGCGCATCTTTTTCCAGCTGATTGCGATCGTGATCATGGCGCTGTTGCTGGTTCTGACCGGAATCGCGCAGGAGTTTCCGGCAGAGAAGTTTATCTACGGCAGGTTTTGATGGCAGACGCTGCACCGCTTACCCCGATTCGCTGGGGCCGAATCCTTTCGCTGCTGATTGTGCTGATGCTGGCGGTCGAACTGACAAGTCAGGTTTACGTTTACTTTTGGGCGGGCGAACGTTTTCGATCGTTTCACAAACAGACCTGGTCTCCTTACGGTTTGGTGCGCAACAATCCGGATTTGACCTTGCCGGGCTTTCATCACAATCGCAATGGGTTTCGGAACCTTCGGGATTTTACGCAACACAAACCGAAAGACACGCTGCGGGTTTTGTTGCTCGGCGGCTCGACGCTCTATTCGGGAATAGCCGGCGTCCACATTGCCGGCGCCGAGAGAGTTGATAGCGACGCCACCATTGCGCAGTTTCTCGAACAGGAGATGCGCCGGGATCCTGACCTGGCGGGTTTGAATATTGAAGTGATAAATGCGGCCGTGAACTTCAATCGCATCGTCGAGATCAGCGGCAGTTACCTCGCCGAGTATGCGCAATGGGAACCGGACGTAGTGATTGTCTTTGGCAGCGCCAATAATTTTAATGTCTCGATGCCTGAACGAGGCGAGGTTTACCGGCGCGAGTATGGCGTTCAACCTGATCACGCCTGGAAACTCGAATTCGATCGGACGGCAAACCGCCGCACGTTTATGGCTACGGCCGAACACGCCGTGCTGCTGGCTGAGGACAAGCTGGCCAGCGTGGCGCTGGCAAAAAAAGTTCTCAGCAGTGCGATCGACGATGCGTTTTCCTTTGGCCAGTCACATTCGTTCGCCCGGCCGCGATCGCAACCGAAGACCTACGCGGATCGTGACGAAGCCGACAATTACCTCAACGAGTATTTAGGCTATGCGGATGCCATGGTGGCCACCGCCAAACGGCGCGATCAGGAGATAGCGTTTTTTTGGGAGTATTTCCTGCGACATCTCGGTGGCATCCGTCCGTTCAGCTCCAAAGAAAAGGCCGTCTACGACCAAATCCATCAGCGCGAGAACAGGGAAGAGATCGCTTTCAATTTTTATGCGCGCGACCGGCTGGACCGCTTTTGCGGCGAGCGAGGGGTGAAGTTTCTCAATCCGCTCGATGTCTTAAAGACCGACCAGCGCACCATCTTCATCGATTACCTCCACTATACAAAGGAAGGCAACGCAGCGATGGCGCAATTTGTCTTCGCGGGGATGAAAGATGTTTTTCATAAACGTGCTGAACGAATCCGCAAGGCGCAAGCAGCCGACGCCAACGCCGGGGCATGACGAGAGCAAAACAGATTCGGGTTGGTTTGCTCGGCGCCGGCGTGATTGGCTATCGCTGCCTGCAGAAATTGCTGGCTACCGAGGCGGCGCAGGTTTGTGTGGTGTTCAGTTATCAACTCGAGCCGCCGCAGGATTACTGCCTCGAACAGATTCGCACCTTGTGTGAAAGTCGCGGGGTGCAATTCCACGACGCGGTGGCGCTGGGCGAGGCGCGTTTCGAAGCAGTCTGGAGTGACCTTGACCTTGATTACCTGTTCGCCGTGAAGTGGCGAACGATGATTCCGCGTTCGGTGATTCAGGCGGTGCGCAACGTGGTCATTTTTCATGCGTCGCTGTTGCCGCGTTATCGCGGTTTTGCTCCGGTCAATTGGCCGCTCATCAATGACGAGCCGGAGACTGGGCTGACGATGTTCTACGCCGTGGACGAGGTCGACGCGGGCGACATCATCGATCAGCGGAAACGCGCGATTACGGATCAGGATGACGCCGGCATCATCGACGCCTGGGTGAACCGGACCGCCGAGGAAATGTTGAACGACAATCTGGTTCGATTCGCTGACGGCAGCGCGGCCAGGTTACCGCAGGATCATAGCGCGGCTACCTATTCAATTTGGCGGAGTCCGGAGGATGGTCACATCGACTGGAGCCAGCCGACGCGCAAAATTTTTAACTTGGTGCGTGGCCTGACAAATCCTTATCCAGGCGCTTACGCCCTGGTGGAGGGGCGAAAACTGTTCATTTGGTCCGCGGAGATCGAGCCCCAGCCACGCTGCTACGTCGGCAGGATACCTGGAAAAGTTGAGCGGATTATTCCTTCGGTCGGCGTCAACGTGCTGACTGGCGACGGGGTTCTGCTGATCAAGGATGTCCAGTTTGAAGGGCAGGAGCGGCAGAACGCCGCCGCCGCTTTAACCCGTCTGAAAACGCGGCTCTGCTAGTTTTCTGCGGCGGCAATTAATTCGATGAACATACTAATCGTAGGCGGTGGCGGGTTTATCGGAAGCGCGCTGGTCAGGCACTTCTCCGCTGAGCATCGCTGTATCTGCTTTGGTCACGGCCGCAATTTCGGCGAGCTGCGGGCGCGGATTCCGGGCGACGTTGAGTACGTCGAGGGCGACATCACCGACCAGCAACTAATCGCCCGGGTCGTATCGCGGGCGGACGCGGTGATCTTCGCCGCGGGCACAGGTGGTGAAGCAGATTGTTTGGCGAACCCGACGCAATCACTGCTGACTCATGTGCATGGAGCTCATCTGCTTTTACATGAAGTGCGGCGCAGGAATATCGAGCGATATATCTTCACCTCGACGATCGCTGTGTACGGCACACACGAAGCGCGGCCCATGCCTTTGTCCGAAGAGATGGCGCCGCGGCCCGACGAATTTTATGGCGCGCTCAAGAGTAGCGCCGAACGCGAACTGATAGATTCGGACCGTTTCCGGATTCTGCGGCTGGCGAATGTTTATGGCTCGCGCCTCGGGCCGACGCCGGCGTCGAGCGGCGTGGCCGAAAAATTCGTTGACTTGATTCAGCAGGGGCGGCCGCTCAGGGTTTTTGGCGACGGCGCCCAAAGAATTGACTACGTGCACGTCGAAGATGTTTGTCGCAGTTTTGAACTCGCGTTGCGACAGCCGGCCGCGGAAAGCTTTATCTATAACGTAGGCGGAGGTAATCCCGTTTCGATCCGAACCCTGGCCGAGACTTGTGTCCAGGTCGCGGAAAGCACCGGCCACGAAGTGCAAATTCAATACGAGCCGGCGCCGGCGGGAAAGCTCTGGCCCGATCGCTGGCTGGCAATCGACAAGATTAAGCGCGAGCTCGAGTGGGAGCCGCGCGTGTCCCTGGCTGAAGGTTTGGAGAAGATGTTCGTAAGGTCCCTGGCAGCTGGTTTGTAACGCAAACTGTTAGTTTGCGATGTTTGTGTGTTCGAGGAGCGCAAACTAACAGTTTGCATTACCTCGGGCTGAATTCAGCAATGAGCGAACCCAACAAGATCACCGGCGCGCGGCCGTCCTTTCATGAAGACGATGTGCCGGAGGTGCTGGCGCGACTGGAAAATATTATTCGCAGCGGGCGTCTGGTATTTGGCGACAACACGCGTGAATTCGAGGAATCATTTCGCACTTACACCCATTCGCAACACGCGGTGACCCTGAATTCCTGCACGACCGCTTTGGAAATCGTCATGCGGTTCTTTGGGGTCGAAGGACGTGAAGTGATCGTGCCGACGAATACCTTCGCGGCCTGCGTCTCGGCGGTAATTTATGCCGGGGGCAGGCCGGTCCTGGCGGAAATGGATCCGAAAAACTTTTGCCTGGATATCGAGGACGCGCTGGGACGGATCAACTCGCGCACGGCCGGGGTGATCATCGTGCACATCGCCGGGCTGATACATCCCGAGATGGACCGTCTGCGCGAAGCCTGTCGCGAACGAGGACTGTTCCTGATCGAAGATGCCTCGCACGCGCACGGAGCGGCCATCGACGATCGCCCAGCCGGCAGTTTGGCCGATGCGGCCTGCTTCTCGTTTTACCCCACGAAGGTGATGACGACCGGGACCGGCGGCATGCTGACTACCGGCAATTCAGCCTTGGCCGACTATGCGCGATCGGTGCGACATCACGGCCAGGGCGAAAGCCTGGAACAAATCATCAACCTGGGCAACGACTGGTGCATGAATGAACTGGGAGCTGCCCTGGGTATCTATCAGCTGAAACGGCTCGATGAAAATGTCGCGCACCGGAATCAGGTCGTGCGATGGTATCGCGAAGCTTTGAATGAAATCTCCTGGATGCGCATTCCGGCTTGTCCCGAGAATGTGCGTCACGCGTATTACAAGTTTCCGGTCCTGGTGCAGGACGGCGTGGACCGGCAGAAACTGCGGCAGATCATGAGCGACGAATATCACATCGATTTGCCGTCAATTTATGATCCGCCATGTCATCTGCAGCCGGTATTTCAGAGAGAGTTGAACTGCCGGGCCGGCATGTTTCCGCAGGCCGAAGAGACTTTGCGCCGGCAGATTTGCCTGCCGATGCATGCCGTCATCAGCCGGAACGACGTGAGCCGTGTGGTCGAAGCACTCGCCGAGGTGAGTGTGCGCGTGCAGCAGTAGCCAAAGATGCTGGTAGCCATTCATCAACCCGAACATCTGCCGTGGCTGGGCTATTTCGAAAAGATGGTGCGGGCCGATCTGTTCGTAATACTCGACCACGTACAGTTCTCGCGAGGAGATTTCCAAAACCGAAATCGGGTAAAGGGATCGACCAATGTGCAGTGGTTAACGGTGCCCGTCGTGCGCAAATTTCCCACCAGCATAAACGAAGTGGAGATTGCCCCGGGCGATTGGGCCAGGAAACATTGGAAGACCGTCGTCACTTGCTATTCCCGGTCGCCTTATTTCAACGAGTTTGCCGGAGCCTTTGAAGATTTCTACCGGCAAACGTGGACCCATCTGGCTGAGCTGAATGTGGCGGCGATTAAGCTGCTCGCCGGATTCTTTGGCATCAAGACTGAAGTGGTTCTTTCCTCGCAGTTGAATATCCACGTGAAAAAATCCGACCTGGTGCTGAACATTTGTCAGGAAGTCGGGGCCACTCGCTACTATGCCGGCGAGGCAGGTCTCACTTATTTGAATTCAGCCGCGTTTCGCCAGGCGGGGATCGAGATCGTGAAACGGAACTTTGTGCACCCGACGTACCAGCAACTATTCATGAAACGACAGGGCTTTGTTCCCAACCTTTCAGTGCTCGACGTGCTCTTTAACTGCGGCGGGCAGGGGTTGGAAATGCTCGGCATCAAGGGCAAGCATTCGGATCAATGACCGCGCGCGCGAAAAACAATCGAGTGCTCTTCATGGTTGCTGAGTACAACCGCATCAGCGGCGGCCAGCAGAGCCTTTTGCAGCTGGTCAGGCGGCTGCCGGATGCGGGCATCGAACCACTGGTCTGTTTTCCCAAAGAAGGGTTGTGCAGCGAAACATTTCGGGAAGCCGGTGTGCCGGTTGTCTTGATCCCCGGTCCGCCGTCTTTGACCAGTTATGGGCAGCATCTTTTGCAACGCTCAAGATGGTCGGCACTGATAGTTATGCTGACGCAGATGTGGCCCTACAGTTTTCGCGTCTGGCGTGAGATGAAGCGTCGGGGCATTTCAATTCTGCACTGCAATTCAGTGCGCTCTTTGCTGTTCGCAGGTTTTGCGCCGCGTGTTTTTGGCGCGGAGGTCATCTGGCATGTCCGCGGGCAGCTGCTTCCTTTTGGCCGCCCGGTGAAGTGGGTTGCCGAACGGATGGCGACTTCGATCATCCTGGTCGCGGATGCGTTGAAGGATCAAATAACACCGAGGATGCTGGCGAAATGCCGGACAATTCATAACGGCATTGATGAGCAGGCGATTCCTCTCGAGACACCCGCGGCTTCATGCTCCGTCCCGCAGCTGCACGGCCAACAGGTGGTCACGACCGTCGCCGCGGTGACGCCGTTCAAAGGGCATCATCATCTGATTACTGCAGCGCGGCTGGTGAACAAGGAAATGCCGGACGCCAAGCCGCTCTTCTTGTGCGTCGGCGATCTGTTCGACAAGAACTATGTCGATTATCTCCGGCGGCAAATAAGCGAAAACGAACTGGACAACTTTCTTTTGCTCGGCTGGCAAAAGAATCCGTTCCCCTTCTACCAGCTGGCCGACGTGGTGGTGCTACCCACCGTCGAACGTGAACGCCTCGATACCGGTGATCAATTGATTGAGGTGCGCAGCGGCGAGGGGTTGCCGCGATCAATACTGGAGGCAATGTACTGCGGGCGGCCCACTATCGCGACCGCGGTGGCGGGCACGGCTGAGCAGATTGTCGACGGCGATACCGGCTACCTGGTTCCCGCCGGAGACGCCAACGCGCTGGCCGCGGCCATGCTGAAAGTTCTTCAGTCTCCGGAATCGTCCCGGCGGGAAATGGGTGCGCGCGCGGCGGCGCGAGTGCGCGAGAAGTTTTCGACGGCGAATACGGTGCGCCAGACCGCGAATCTTTATCGTGAACTGCTGACACGAAAGACGCCTCTGCCGGAACCAGCAGCGGTAATGACCAGCAGCGAATTGTAAGCGAGACACGCGAAATGTGGCGCTCAGTAACTCAGTACCATCCCAGCATCGGCTACACCTTTATTCCGCGGATTAAGGCGCGGGTGACGCTGCCGCAGGAGAAGGCCGCATATCTGGTGAAAGTCAACGGCGATGGCTTTCGCTGTGAGCACGAGTTCCAGCCGCAGAAATCTCCGGGCACCAGACGAGCGCTGCTCTTTGGTGATTCTTTTACGGCGGGTGACGGAGTTTCTAATCCGCAAAGATACGGCGATCAACTCGAACGAACGATTCCAAACCTCGAAGTTTATAACTTTGGCCTGCCCGGAACGGGAACCGATCAGCAATATCTCACTTATCAGGAATTCGCCGGCGGCATCGAACACGATCTTTTGATTCTCGGCGTGACGGTGGAAAACATTGGCCGGGTGGCGGCGCGATTCCGGCCCTATCTTGACGAGCAGGGCCGGATGGTCATCTATGCCAAACCATACTATGTGCTCGAGCAAACCGGTCTGCAGCTGCGGAATGTGCCGGTGGCCAAAGAGCCTTTGCGCAAATCCGAGATTGGCGAAGAAGCCGAGAACCACGTTGACTGGGGCATGCCCTTCGCCGGATTGAGAAAGCTTGCCAGGACCCTGGGCCTGCGCGATTTGGCTCAGAAGATCACTCACTTTCAGCCGGTCCCTGATTATGGTTCCGGCGACAATCCCAAGTGGCAGTTGATGCGCGCGATTCTGGAACAATGGATCAAAACGAGCAGCGCGCCGGTGATCCTGATGCCGATACCGTTGTTTCCGTTTGTCGAAGGCACCAGCGATCCCAGCTCCTATCAGGCTCGATTTCGCGAATTGGCCGCCGCCAACAACTGTACTTTGCATGACCCGCTGCCCGATTTGCAGAACTATCCGGCGGCGGAGCGGCGCGCTTTTCGTTTCGAACACGATGTGCATTTGACTCCGGCGGGACATGTGGCGCTGGCGGCGTCGTTGGCGCCCACGGTTTTGAAAACTCTGGCGAAGCATGAGTAAAACCCTGCTGGGAATATCCGCGTTTTATCACGACTCGGCGGCGGCCCTCGTCCGCGACGGCGAAATAATTGCGGCCGCGCAGGAAGAGCGATTTTCGCGGCGCAAGCACGACGCGCGTTTTCCGGTGGGCGCAATCAATTACTGTCTCGAGGAAGGTTTTGTTGATGCGGCTGAATTGGATGCCGTGGTTTTCTATGACAACCCTTTGCTGACCTTCGATCGGCTGGTGAAAAACTTTCTGACCGTGGCGCCGGAAGGACGTGAGCTCTGGACCAAAGCCGCCGAATCTTTCTTCACGGTGAAACTGTCGGTTAAGGACCACATCAATCGGATGCTGGGGGCGGAGCAAAAACTTCTCTTTACCGATCACCACATGGCGCATGCCGCCGCGGCGTTCTATCCGTCACCGTTCAAGGAAGCCGCGATTCTGACGGTTGACGGCGTGGGCGAGTGGGCGACGCTGACGCTGGCTCATGGGAGCGATCGCGGAATTGAGGTGCTCAAAGAGATTCGCTACCCGCACTCGCTGGGACTGCTTTACAGCGCGATGACTTATTACTGTGGCTTCAAAGTGAATTCCGGCGAATACAAGTTGATGGGTCTTGCGCCTTACGGTCAGCCGCGGTTCGCCGATCTGATCCGCAGTCATTTGATCGATATCAAAGACGACGGTTCGTTCCGGCTGAACACAGACTACTTTGGATTTCTCAAAGATGTGTTCATGACCAACGACGCTTTCGATCGGTTGTTTGGCGGGCCTCCGCGCAGTGCCGAAGCGCGGATCACCGAGCGCGAGACGGACCTCGCCGCTTCGATTCAGCAAGTCATCGAGGACGTGATGCTGAAGCTGGCGCGCCACGCAAAGGTTTTGACCGGCGCGAGATCGCTGGCGCTGGCCGGTGGCGTAGCTCTCAACTGCGTGGCGAATGGCCGGATTCTGCGTGAAAAGATTTTCGATGACTTGTGGATTCAGCCGGCCGCTGGAGATGCGGGCAGTGCGATTGGCGCTGCTTTGCTGGCTTATCACCAGTACTTTGGTGAGCCGCGGGCACTGAAAAGTGAGGGCGACGCGCAAAAGGGAAGTTATCTGGGACCGGCATACAGCAATGCCGAAATCAGTGCGTACCTCGAACGCCACAACTATCCATATCAAAAGCTCGGCGGCAGCGACGAGCGGGCGCAGGTTGTCGCTGCGGCGCTGGCGGAAGGCAAAGTCGTGGGTTACCTGGCCGGACGGATGGAATTCGGGCCGCGTGCGCTCGGGGCGCGTTCTATTCTGGGCGATCCGCGCCGGCCGGAAATGCAGTCAACGATGAACCTCAAGATCAAGCATCGTGAATCGTTTCGACCTTTCGCGCCGGCCGTGCTCGCGGAAAGGTCAGCCGAGTTTTTTGATCTCGAAACTGAAAGTCCGTACATGCTTTTGGTTGCTCCCGTCTGTGAAGACCGCCGCTTGCCGATGAATGGGGATACGTTCGCGCCGGCCGCCGAGCAGGACCTGCTGGCGATCGTAAATCAGCCGCGCTCAGATATTCCGGCGGTGACCCACGTCGACTACAGCGCGCGGGTGCAGACGGTGAGCGATGAACACAAGCCGGACTTTTATCGCGTGATCAAAGAGTTCGACCGTCTGACAGGTTGCCCGGTAATCGTTAATACCAGTTTCAACGTGCGTGGCGAACCCATCGTCTGCAGTCCGCCGGACGCGTACCGTTGTTTTATGAGGACCGAGATTGACCTGTTGGTGATGGAGGATTGTGTGCTTTGGAAATCCGATCAGCCAACGCTACCGGACGGGGATGAATGGAAGGCGGAATTCGATCTTGACTGAAAGCAAGGGCCGGCCGGATTTAGCCGGGGATTTTTTTGATGAGGTGCTTTTGCCCTGGGCGCGTTCGCAGCCAGAGCGAAGATTTTTTCCGCTCGGCGCCGAACCCGGAGCGGAGTCCTATTTCACCGAGCCGTCCCGCCGCGTGATGACGCCTGTTGATTTCGTCCTGCGGGGCGCCGAATCGCGGGCTGAGTTCATTGACGAGTTAATGGCGATGTGGCGACGGCAGGGCGATGACGATCTCACGGCCATGCGTGAACGGCTGGCAGAGCTGGCTGAAAAAATGACGGCGGCGGATTCGGAAGAATCTGAGACGGAACTTCCGGCCTTCATTTACGCGATGTTTTGAGCTCGCAGTTTCTCGATCCGACGACAACAGTTTTGAACCAGACCGCTTTTGATAAAGGGGTGTTTACGATCTCGCTCGACTTCGAGTTGCTTTGGGGCTCGTTCGACTCAGGGAAGCACCGCAAGTTCATCGCGCACTTCGAGCGCAATGGCGGCGCCTTTCACACCACCCGATCCATTGTCGCTCGATTGCTCGCGTTGTTTTCGAAGTACGACATGCGCGTGACCTGGGCCACCGTGGGTCATCTGTTTCTCGATAGTTGCGAAATGAGCGACGGCGTCAAGCATCCGGACATGCCGCGCGCCACGCATTCATGGTTCAACGAAGACTGGTACAAATACGATCCATCCCTGAATTTGCAGGATGAACCGCTCTGGTATGGACGCGATATGGTTGAGACGATTTTGGCGGCGCAACCCAGACACGAGATAGCCAGTCATTCTTTCTCGCATGTGATCTTCAGTGATCGCGGCTGTACTCGCCAGGTGGCTGAGGCCGAGGTGCGGAAGTGCGTCGACTTGGCGAGCTCGTTCGATCTTAAGCTCAACTCGTTTGTTTTTCCGCGCAATGAAATGGGCCATCTCGATGTTTTGAAAGAGAATGGTTTCAGTGTGGCGCGCGGGCCGGCGCCCTTCTGGTTTGCCCGGCCGCGGATTCGCGCACTGCGTCGCGCCGGGCATATGCTGGACGACCTGGCCGCGATTACGCCGAGTTGCGGCTTGCCAGAGCGATCCGTTTCCGGCCTATGGATAGTTCCCGTGTCGATGTTTCTGCAGTCAATGGACGGCGCTCGTCGTTTGATTCCGGTGCGATCGCGGATCAAAAAAGGATTGAAAGGTATCGAGCGGGCGGTCAAGGATCGCTCTCTTTTTCATCTCTCGTTTCATCCGACTGAAAATCTTTGCTTCCATACCGAGTTGATGTTCCAGGCGTTGGAAGAGATCGTCGCGCATGCGGCGCTGAGACGGGAGCGCGGGGAACTTGAAGTGATGACGATGTCGGATCTCGGCGCCTACTGCGAGCGGAGCGTTAACGGAGACTGAAATCTATCGCGGCATGAATCGTTACTCGAAAATAGTTCACATCTCGTCGCTCGACCTGGGGATCTGGTTTCTGATGCCACAGCTCAGCGCTTTGCGGGCCGCGGGGTTTGAAGTACACGTGATTTGCCCGGACGGTGCGTTGGTGCCGGCGTTTGAGCAGAGCGGTATCAGGGTGCACCGGGTTGAGGTTACGCGTCAGATAACTCCCTGGGCGGATCTGAAGCTGCTTTTCCAACTGGTCAACATCCTGCGCCGCGAACAATACACGATCGTGCACACGCATACGCCAAAGATCGAGTTGGTCGGCCAGTTGGCGGCCTGGCTCGTGCGCACGCCGATCAGGCTTTATACGAATCATGGGTTGATCTTTGAAGGCCGCGCCGGAGCCGGCAAGCTGATGTTCAAGACGATTGCCCGCGCGGCCGGTCTGTTCTCAGACCGGATCATGTCTCAAAGCGCCGAAGACATTTCGACCGTGATCGAAGAGAAGATTTATCCTAAACGGAAGCTAGTTTATCTCGGGAATGGGATTGATATCTCCGAATTCTCCGCCGGACGGTTTACCCCTGATCGGATTGCCGCGAAGAAGAGGGAATTGGGCATTCCGGAAAAGAACCGGGTCGTCGGCATGGTGGGCCGCTATGTCTGGGAAAAAGGCTATCGCGAATTCTTCGAAGCCGCCCGCGCCATCAGCAGCACTCTCAGCGATGTCACCTTTGTGACGGTCGGTAATATGCTCAGCAGCGAGCGCGACCCGGTTGATTTTTCCTTGCTGCGCGAGTTGGGCATCGATCAGCGCACCGTGGTACTGACGGCGAGGAACGACATGCCGGAACTCTACGCCCTGATGGATGTAGTCGCGCTGCCGTCTTATCGGGAAGGCTTTCCGCGCAGCCTGATGGAGGCGGCCGCCATGTCGCGGCCGGTGGTTGCGAGCAATGTCTCGGGTTGCCGGCAAGCGGTGGTCGAAGGCCGCAATGGATTTCTGGTTCCGGTGCGGGACAGCGAAGCGCTCGCTGAAAAGTTTTTGCTGCTGCTGAACGACGACGGCCTCGCGCGCCGAATGGGCGAGGCGGGCCGCTCGCTGGCTGAAGAGCGCTTTAACGTCGCCGACGTCATCGAGCGGCTTTGGACGTGTTACGGCGAGCTCCTGGAAAAGAAGTTGTCACTGCCTCGAACAAAATCAAAGTTAGCCAATCTGATAAGCACACCTGATTCAACTGATCCCGTCTAACTATGCTTAACAAGACAGTTTTGGTAATTGCCGCGCACCCTGATGACGAAGTGATCGGCGCGGGCGGCACTATCGCCGCACACGCCGCTAAAGGAGACGATGTTTTTATTGCGATTCTGACCGAAGGCGCAAGCGTCCAATTTCCCGGCGACGACGAGAAGATCGCGATGAAGAAGCAACAGGCTTTGAAAGCTGCGGAAATTCTCGGCGCCCGCGAAGTCTTCTCGGGAGATTTCCCGGACCAGCGTTTGGACGTCACGCCGGTGCTGGAAGTAAATCAGTTTCTCGAAGGCATCTGCCGGCAGATTCAACCACAGATAATTTATACGCATCATTTCGCCGATCTAAACGTCGACCATCGCGTTGCCTTCGAAGCAACCTCGGTGGCGGCACGGCCGTTCAGCCTGCCATCTTTGGAAAACCTTTTGTGCTATGCGGTGGATACAATTCTGCACGCGGGGCAGGGAGCGCCTCAGTTAAATACCTATGCGGATATCAGCGAAACGCTCGCACTGAAGCTCGAGGCCATGAAGATCTTTGAGACCGAGTTGAGAGAGTTTCCGCATCCGCGTTCGCTCGCAGCAATGCGCGCCACGGCGCAGCGCAACGGCGCGATGGTTGGATTGCGCGCCGCTGAAGTCTTTCAATCAATTTTGGAAATCCGGCGAAGCTAGCAGTGTCAAATAATCAACCGTCGAAGTGGATGTCGGCCGGCAAGCGCGGGATCGACATTCTGGTTGCGGCTGCCGCCTTGCTGGTGCTCTGGCCGGTGGTCGTTGTGATTGCCCTGGCGATCAAACTGACTTCGCCCGGCCCGATCTTTCTGCGCCAGCCGAGACTTGGCAAAGATGGAGTGCCGTTCAGGCTCTATAAATTCCGCACCATGCAAACTAATGTCGCCGTCGTGCGCGGCGGTGACGGCGCGGCCCTGGTCGGGGCGGGTGACCCGCGCCTAACACGGATCGGCCGGTGGTTGCGGGACCTGACGCTGGATGAGATTCCCCAATGCGTCAACGTGATCAAAGGCGACATGAGCATTATCGGACCTCGCCCCGATCTCGTGGAACAGCTGGTAGATTATGACGCTCTCATGCGGCGCAAGCTCGAAGTGAAGCCGGGCATGGCTTGTCTTTCGCTGCTGGCCGGCCGCAACGCGGTGCCCTGGCGCCGGCGCGTCGAGCTCGACATTTATTACATCGATCATCGTTCGCTGAAATTGGACCTCGAGATTTTTTGTAAGGGTTTCATCTCGGTTCTCCAGCGCAACGGCGTGTATTACCCAACAGATCAATCGGAAATCGATCAATCAGAAATTCCGGCCACGATGCCGCTGCCCTCGTCAGAGCGAGTTTGAATCAGCGGATGGCCGTTGCCCCATCAACAGAAAGGCTGCTTAACCAAAACAAATGAGAGACACATTCCTTTCTTTTTCACCTCCACTTATCTGCGAAGAGGAAATCGCGGAAGTCGTAGACACATTGCGATCGAACTGGATCACCACCGGCCCGAAAGTAAACCAGTTCGAAAAAGACTTTGCCGCGACCGTGGGAGCGCGGGCGTGTCTGGCCCTGAATTCCGGCACCGCGGCGATGCACGTGGCGTTGGCGGCCCTGGGAATTCAGCCAGGTGACGCCGTCATCACGACTACCATGACCTTCGTTTCGACCGTGCACGTCATTGAGCACGTCGGCGCCCAGCCAATCCTGGTGGATGTCGAGCCCGATACGCTGAACATCGATCCCGCAGCCGTCCGGACCGCCATCATCAAGGCGCGGATGCGCGGACTGCGGGTGAGGGCTTTGATGCCGGTGCACTTGTATGGTCACCCGTGCGAAATGGATCAATTGCTAAGTCTGGCTAAAGAGTTTGATTTGGCCATCATCGAAGACGCCGCGCATGCATTGACAGCCTCGTACAAGGGCCGGCTGATCGGCTCGCTGGCCGGCTGCACCGACGTGCCGGTGCTGACGGCGTTCTCGTTCTACGCCACCAAGAACCTGACCACTGCTGAAGGCGGCATGCTGGCGGGTCCACCGCCATTGATCGAAGAAGCGCGCATCTGGAGTCTGCACGGCATGAGCCGCGATGCCTGGGGTCGTTACGGGAACGCGGGCTCGTGGATGTACGAAGTTGACCGGCCCGGATTTAAATACAACCTGAGCGACATCCACGCGGCGCTGGGACTACATCAATTGCGCCGGCTCGATCTGTTACAGGCCCGCCGTCAGGAAATTGCCGCGCGTTACGACGAAGGCTTTTCGCAACTGGAAGAAATATCGCTGCCGGCCAATCGCCCTGAAGTCGAGCACGCCTGGCATTTGTATGTGCTCCGTTTGAACACAGAGACTTTGAACATCGACCGCGATCAATTCATCGAAGAGTTGCTGGCGCGTCAAATCGGTTGCAGCGTCCACTTCATTCCGGTGCACATTCACGCTTATTACCGAAAAAACTATGGCTACAAACCTCAGGACTTTCCGGTGGCCTTCCGTGAGTTCCAGCGGATTGTTTCGGTGCCGCTGAATCCGGGGATGACCGATGACGACGTCGAAGACGTGATTGAAGCGGTGACCGACGTGGTCGAGCAATTTCAGAATCAGGGACGCGTTTGTTTCTCGGCCGCAACTGTCTAAAGCGCGAACCTGGCCCGACGCCGGCTTAAGTCAGGCTCGGGAGAATTATCTTCAATGGCATTAATGTACTTCGCGACTTTTGCAGCAAAATTCGGTCAGGCTAATCGAAAGCGGCTTTGCCGCAGCACATGGCGGAAAGGCTTTGCCTTTCCGTAGAAGGATTGATCACTGAGGTCCGAGGCTATGCCTCGGTAAATTCAGGCGGAGCCTCAAAAAGGGCGAACCGCAGACCGGTAAGCCAAAGCCTTTCGGCCATGTGCTGCGGCAAAGCCGCTTTCGATTAGCCCTGCGCGACCTTTACAGCAAAGCCATACTTCGCTATCCCCAAACCTTCGCGCCGGTGCGTCTGATTCCCGGCGCCGGCGCATCGTTTCTCCCCCTTCGCTAAACCATGACAGGATCGAAGAGAGAACGCGCAGCGCACCTGCTCGATCGGATTACCTTCGGCGCCCTGCTGTCGCTGATGGTCTTTGTCGCCATCCCCTACGGCTCGGTCGAATTCTGGTGGGCCTCGTTTTTTGAAATTATCGTATTCGCGATTGCCGCGCTCTGGTTGGTAGCCGTCCTGCTCGGCGGTGAATATGAGTCGTGGCGCTGGCGTTGGTTTGTTTTTCCCGCGCTGGCTCTGATCCTCTTTTCATGGATACAAACGATTGCGCTGCCGGGCTCGCTGCGGCTCAGTGCTGACCCGTTCGAGACCCGCAGTCTGGCGATCAAGCTCGCCGCCCTGACAGTGCTGACACTCCTGCTGCTGCGTTTGACTACGACGCGCACGCGTTTGCAAGCCCTGGTGTTTGTCGTAATCGGGATTGGCGCCGCCAGTGCTGTCTTTGGAATTCTGCGCCAGACGATGCAGCACTCAGAGGTTGGGTTCGTCTTGCCCGCCTTACCGCGGGGCATCGGCTACGGCCAGATCATCAGTCGCAATCAGTTTGCTTTCATGATGGAGATGTCGCTCGGCGTGGCCCTGGGGTTCATCCTGACGCGGGCCGGCCGTTACGAATCGAACTTGCTTTCGTTGGCGCTGGCCGTGCCGATTGTCATTGCGCTGATTCTGGCCAACTCGCGCGGCGGAATTCTGACGATGATGTGCCAGCTGGTCTTTGCTCCGTTGATCGTGTTTCGCCGGACGCGCTCGCAGAACGGAAAATCAAATGGGATGCGCCGCTTCGGTCAACTCGCCGGCGTCGGCCTGCGCGCGATCTCCATCGTGATTCTGGTGGCGCTGGCGTCGGTGGCCGTTGTCTGGGTTGGCGGGGAACCCGTAGTCAGTAATCTCAGCACCGTCAACGACGAACTCAGCTCACAGCCTGAGGCGGCGCGTTGGAATACGCGGAGAGTTGATATCTGGCGGACCACCTGGGGGATGATCAAAGCGCATCCGATCACCGGTGTCGGGTTCGCCGGTTACTGGATCGCCGTGCCGCAGTATCACGACGCCTCCGGCGCGTACACTCCGCAACAGGCCCACAACGATTATTTGGAAATCCTCGCCAGCGGCGGAATCATCGGCGCGGCAATTTGTATCTGGTTTGCGGTGCAGTTGATTAGGCAATTGAAGCGAACCCTGGTCGGGGCCGATCCCTGGCGGCGAGCTGTCTGCGCCGGCGCGTCAATTGGTTTGCTCGGGGTCGCGGTGCACAGCCTCTTCGACTTTGGTTTGCATCTGACAATCAATTCGGTGCTGTTCGTGGCCCTCATCGTGCTCGGCACTGCCGCCATTAATTCCCAGAAAGTGAAACGCGATACTCATGCGCCTGTCTGATTATTTTGGCCGCCGGCGATTAGGGCTGCGCCTGATGGGGCTCGCGCTCTTGTTTGTGGGCGCAACGCTTTGCCTTGTCTGGGGACTGCGTGGTTTTTCCGGCCGGGCGAATGATCGATCGTCTTTGGTTGAGACCAACTCGGCTGTCGCTCCGGCCGGGTCGAATCGCAAGCCTACGCTGTCGCGCGTGCCTCTCGATGTCGTGCGCGATTTCAGCTACAACGCGGTTCACTTGCTGAACGGGGCGGGCGCGCCGCTTTACGTTGCCGATCCTCGCTACACAACGTTTCTCACTCGTTTGCGCCAATTTCCGCCCGATGTGCTGATCGTCGGCAAAGAGGCGCCGTTCACTCACAGCCTGGGACCAATTCTTTCATTCGGCGGTGAAAACAGAACCTTTCCGGTGATTGCCAACCATAAAAATGAAGACCAGCGCCGGCAACTTTCAGTGGATGAACTGAAGCTGCGGATCAAAGCCACCGAACGCTTTGTGCAGGATGCGCATGCTGCCGGTGTGCACACGATCATTCCGTATATCTCACCCATGACTTTGTTGGGCGATGCCGACCAGCGCCGCGGATTTTTTCAGTTCCTTGATAGCTGGGACCAGTATGCGAAGGAATTCGATTTGGGGCCGCGGCTTCACGGCAGTCCGCTGGATTGGACCCAGCGAGACAAGCGCGGCGAAAACTATTTCCGCGTGGGCGGCGGATCCGAAGACGCCGGCGGCATGGTGCGCTACAGCATGTGCATCAACAATCCGGATTGGCGTCATTGGCAGATGCTGGTGGCGGATTGGATTGCCCGAGTCGGCTATGACGGGCTGTGGATGGACAACGTGCTGGTTCATCGCTGCTACGATCAGTATTGCCAGGCGATGGCCAAAGAAATGGGCGCCGATTTGGATCGCGATGCCGACCGAGTCTGGCTGGAAAGTTATCTTCGCTATTTCGATGAATTGCGCCGCACCGGCAGTTCCCGCCGCCGCAGCGACTTTTATCTCGGCGGCAACTATATCGAGTTGCCGTACCAGCGCGCCGTCACCGACAAACTGGATTTGGTGATGGTTGAGCAAAACTGGCTGGGAGCTCCGCGCATGCTCTGGCCCGGCGGGGTATGGACCGGCTTCTACCCGCCGATGCCGAATCAAAGAGTCGTGAATAATCGAACCAACGGTACGGCGGAAGCGCGGGCCTTTAATAACCTTTGGATCTCACAGCTTTCGTACGCCATACGCGGCGACAAGGGCGTCCACTTTTTAGCCGGCGCGGCGGCGGGCAAAGGTCCCGAGTTTGCGCACAACATTGATTCCGCGGTGCTCGCGCTGGCTGAAGCCGGAACGTTCGGCGGCGGTGAAACCGTGCAAGTCGTCGGGCAGTATCCATATCACGTCGATGCAGACCTGGCGGCGCACGCAGCCCGGGAACGTTTCTTCAAGTTTGTCCGCGGACACAGCGAACTCTACCAGCAACTGCTGCCGGCCGGGGATGTGGCCATCGTGGTTTTCCCCGATCAGGAAGCGGCCTCGCTGGTCGAGGCGCAACAGGTGCAGGACTCGCTGCTTTGGCGTGGCCTGCTGGTCGATGTGCTGGACGGTGACAAGCAGGATGCTGCGAGCCTGGCGCGATACAGCTTGATCATTGTGCCGGGCCGGCCGGAGCTGCCGTTGTGGATGAAACGACTTGCGCCGCTTGAAAGTCCGGATCCGCTGTTACCCAAAGAGGTCACCGATTTTAAGAAGGCCTATCAAAAGGATCCTGCGACGCCGCGTCTGAGGCAGACCCGGTTAAGCGAGCTCGCCGTCGAACGGGCGGCGAAATTGCAGGCCCTGAGCTTGCCAAAAGATTCTTTGCTTGAAGCTTGCGCCTGGTCGAACGACCGGCGGATGGTCCTTCACTTTTTGAACTATCGCGTTCCGATTGGTTTGAATAACGGAGGGAAGGCGACTGCGACCGGCGAATTCTCAGCTCGAATAAAGCTGCCCAAGGGAAAACGCGTGCGGCAGATTCGATCGTTTTCAATCGATGACGGCGTGAGTCACACCATCCCATTTTCGCAAACTGGCGAGACGGTTACCTTCAAGGTTACGTCCGTGCGGGTCTATGACGCGTATGACCTGGACTTTGATTAGTGTGCTTGCTGCAGGTTGAGACTGGGCAAGAGGCGTTCGCCCGAAGCGCAGAGAAATGAAATTAGAGCATCTGGCGCGGCAAAATAGATTGACCTTTGCGAGGCCGCAAAGTAAACTTCGTCCAATTTTGAAGGATATGACGCAATGAGCGGAGACCAGCTGACGATGAACTCTCGATACAGACGGATTTGGAAAAGCGTGGCGGTGTTTACTCTGGTGTGCCTTCTGCATATTGCGATTGCCTCGAGCGCGCCTTTTAGCGTGAGAGCCGCAGAGCCTGGATCGCCGGCGCCGCAGAATGGCGGCACTTTCAAGAGCACCAACAATCAACCGATCATCGTCAACGGCAACAGCGTTAAGCCAGGCACAACCATTCTTTCCGGCGCGGATATTGAGACTCCGGCGGGTATTGGGGCGACGTTCCAACTTGGGCCTGTCAGCGTGGATGTCTCTCCAGGTTCAACCTTGCTGCTCGAGTTTACCGCCACCGAAGTTAAGGTGACCTTGAAGAGCGGTTGCGTCACCCTGCGGACATCCGGAAACGCTAGCGGAACCATCGTTCTGCCGAACGGCTCGACCCTGACGACCGGAAACCAAAAAGAGATCAGCAGTTGCCAGGGCAATCCTAATCCGGGCGCTGCAGCCGGCACCTCGGCCGGTACGACCAGTAGTCGAAACATCGCCCTGATTGCTCTCCTGATCGGCGGTGCGGGCGTGGGCATTGCGATCGCGGTCCTTGGCGACCGGGGAGCCAACCCCAGCCCGGGAACCCCCTAACCTCCATTCTCTTTTTGTTCCTCCGAGCTGCAGCTGACGCAGCCGGAGAGCAACAAACCTGCACGGCATTCTCGTGAACAAGAATTCAGATCACGGCGGCTGGTTCCGTCCGGTGATTACTGCGTGCCTGATGATCATGTGTGCGGTCGGTATTAGAGCCGCATTTCATGATGGAGTCGGGCGCCTGCTGGCTGCGGCTGCGACTCGCAGTGTCCAGCCGAAATATGCAGACCGGGCGGTGGAATTTAGTTCCTCCGATCCCGAGACGCATTCGGCTCGCGCGCTCACGCTTTATAACTCGACCAATCTCGAGGGCGCGATTCGCGAATTAGAGCGGGCCGCTGAGTTGCGGCCATCGGACTATCTGCTCTGGCTGCAACTGGGACGGGCGCGCGACGAAGCCGGTCAAAAGGAAAACGCTTTCGCGGCGATGCAAAAGGCGATCGCGCTCGCGCCTTATTATTCCGATCCTCATTGGCAATACGGCAACTTGCTTTATCGCGCGGGTCGTTTCGACGAGGCCTTCCGCGAATTGAAACTCGCCGTTAAGTCGGATCCCTCTCTGTTTCCGGCCCTGGCGGATCTCGCCTGGGGAACATACTCGGGAAATGTCAGCGCCGTGAAAAGCATGGCCGTGCCGGAAACTGATGCGCAACGGTTTTCACTGGCGCGCTTTCTGGTGCGAAAGGATCGGGTTGAGGAAGCTCTTTCACTTATTCGGGGAGCGTCGGGCGAGCCTGCCGACGAGCGGCGCAGGCTAATAATTGATTTGATCGCGGGTGGGCATTTTCGCGGTGCGTACGAAGTTTGGAGCGGCAAGCCCTACTCCGACGGCATCGCCAAAATAACCAACCCGGGCTTTGAAGAGAAGCTGGTTTTGGAGCACGGCTTTGGATGGTATGCAGAGCACCGGCTCGAAACGGTCCAGCTTTCAGTCGAAACCAAACAACCTAAGTCAGGGACGAGTTGTCTTTCGGTCGAGTGGCGAGGTGAGTCCAATCCGCCAGCCGCCATCGTTTCGCAGTTGGTCCTGGTCGAACCGAATACAAAGTACCGTTTGACGTTTTATGGACGAGCTCAGGAATTGGTGACCGGAGGTCCGCCATTAATTTCCATCACTGATGCCGACGAAAAGCAGGCGCGAGTGTTGGGAACAACAAAGACATTCGATCCAAATTCTGAATGGCGTCCATACGAGGCTACGTTTGCCACCGGCGAAAAGACCGAGGCAGTGCGCCTCACGCTGCTGCGGGAAAATTGTCCGGAGGGCCGCTGTCCGGCCTTCGGAAAAGTTTGGCTGGATGATTTCGATTTACGCCGCGAGTAAGAGTCGCCGGCGAAATCCGCATTGATCATGGGAAAACAACCCGTCACCCGCAGGCAGTTTCTGGGAAATGGAATTGCCGCGGCGGGGGCGATCTCGATCTGTGGAGCATGGCCGGCGAACGCGCGGGATTGGGAAGATTACTCCGCACGCTTTAGCGAATCGATTCACGGTTCCTTGCCGGAAGGTCCCTTGCGACCGGACGACGAGACAGGCTGGCAGGCGATTGCCCGGAACTATGACGTCACGAACAAAGTAACCAACCTCGAAAATGGTTACTGGGGGCTGATGGCCAGGCCGGTGCTCGCGGAATACCAACGGCTCACCGAGTTCATCAATAAGGAAAATACTTTTTTTGCCCGACTCCAATGGTCGGAAACGTACCGCGGGGTGCGTGACGCGGTCGCGAGTTTTCTGAATGTTGACCCGGATGAAATTGCTTTGACCCGTGGTGCGACCGAAGCGCTGCAGGCCCTCATCGGCGGTTACAACAAACTCAAACCGGGCGACACAGTTCTTTTTGCCGACCTGGATTATTCGGAGATGAAGAACGCGATGCGTTGGCTGGAAATTCGCCGAGGCGTCAAGGCCGTAAAGCTAACCTTTCCCGAGCCAACGACTGAACGACCGCTGCAAGAGTCGGATATTCTCGAGTTTTATGAAAAGGCTTTGGCTGCCAATCCGGCGACCAAGCTCCTGCTGCTGACGCACCTCAACAACTGGACTGGACTGATCATTCCGGTCGCCAAAATTGCCGGATTGGCAAGGGAGCGCGGGGTTGACGTGATCCTCGACGCGGCCCACTCAGTCGGGCAGGTAGAACTCAAATTAAATAGCCTGGGCTGCGATTTTATCGGCGTGAATTTGCACAAATGGGTCGGCGCACCAATCGGCTGCGGAGTGATTTATATAAAGAAGGACCGGATCGAAGCGATTGACCCATACATGGGAAAACCCGCGCAGCCGGCGGATATTAACGGGCGCATCGACACCGGCACATCGAATTTCGCCGCGCACATGACCATCCCGGCCGCCATCGCTTTTCACCGCAAGATCGGAACTGCCGCCAAAGAGGCCCGCCTCAGATACCTCAGAAATCTTTGGGTCGAACCTGCCCGGAAAATGAAAGGGCTGACCATCCTCACGCCCGACGATCCAAAGATGGTCGCAGCGCTGACGTCTTTCCGTCTTGATGGCGTGGTGACAACCAGCGCGAATGACGAGGTCACAAAGTATCTGGTCGAAAAATTCGGCGTGCTCACGGTCCGCCGCACCGGCCCAGCCGCCGGTGATTGCATTCGCGTAACCCCTACCGTTTACACCACGCCGGACGACGTTCAGAAGCTGGTGAACGCGCTTCGATCCATTACCACCTCGCCGCGGTCGTTTTAAGCAATCCGCAATCAGGAAAGCGATCGGCTGCCTGCTTCAGCCAGTCACTCACCTCACGGCCCTAATCTCGCTTTGTATTCTGCAGACGAGATAAAAGCTTTCACCATCTCGGCATCAACATAGGATCCGGCAAACTGGTTTAGTTTTGAGAGCCAGAAATCATAGCCGGAGTAATCAGCATCCTGCGGATCGCTGGGATTTCGGCGCAGATAACCAAAGTACTGCATCAGGACAAACGCTCGGTTCAGTTCCTGCCGGCGCACCGTGGCGCTCTCCGCCACGTCACGCAGCACTCTGGCGCGCGCATTAAGGTCGCTGGTGTCGATGCCACTGCCAAACTCATTAATTGCATTTGATCTCTCAATCAGCGTCGGCGTTACGGCGGCATTCTGAAAGAGCTGGTTCACAAACGCAGCCGGGGTTAGAGTCGTGCGATAGCTGGCGGTGAAACGCGGCCGTTGCACAAACTCAAACAGGAAGGCCGTTTTGTTCTGCTCTAATTGCCGCTGCCAATTGCCCTCACCGACGATGAGCCCGCGACCAATCGCCCTGGTGTCGGCGAGAAACTCGTTCAGGGTAATTATCGGCACCGTTAATCGATGTGGCGACGGAAAGGTCGAAGCGCCTTCAGCATCGGCGTACGAGACTTTGTAAAGCCGCTCTACCAGGTACCCAGTCTCCTGAAATTCAATCGACAAGAAGAACGCGGCCGAGACATTGATTCGCTTCACCTCGATGCAGTTGGTGTCGGCGCCGCAAGCGGTAATTTGATTCGTCCAGAAATCCAGGCCGCTCGCATCCGGCTCGCGATTGAGAAAGTCCAAATAGTGCAGGCGCACAAAGGATCGCGGATCGCTAATCGGATTGCCGCGGTTGTCGGTTTCATTGTCGGTAACGGTGATTGCCGCGCCCGCGAGCAAGCCCAAAGAAGCGCCGGACACATTGGTCAAAGCGAATGAAAAACTTTCGCTGCCTTCGGCATATCCGTCGTCGACAATTGGGATGGATACAGTTTTGGACATTTCGCCTGGCGCAAAATTCAGCGTACCCAGGGTTGTCTCATAATCGCACCGGGAAGAAGCTAGTCCGGTGTTTGATTCTCCGCAGTTGCCGGCCGCCGTGTCCCCGGTCCGATATTCCACAGTTACGGCGCCAGAAGAATCTCCCGTTCGATTAATGGTTACCACGGCGCTGCCCCCGCCTTCGTCGACATAGTAGTTTGCTGAACTCAACGAGAGTTCTGCCACCGGCACCGGCGTTGGAGTCGGCGTCGGAGACGGCGTTGGTGTTGGAGTCGGCGTCGGTGTTGGAGTTGGAGTCGGAGTTGGAGTCGGCGTCGGAGTTGGTGTTGGAGTTGGAGTCGGAGTCGGAGTTGGCGTCGGAGTGGGGCTCGGCTCCGGCTGGGAAGCCAGCTTCTGCGTCACCACAAAGCTTTGCTCCGCGATTATCAGCAATCCTTGATTTACCAAATCGCTTTCGGCAATTGCATTGCAACCATTTGGCGCAACCGTGTAGTTGACGGCTCCATTACCGGAACCGCCGTCGCCGGAAGTAATCGTGATCCAACTGACACGACTCGTGGCCTTCCAGTCACAACCCGCGGGTGCGGTTACGTTGACAGTGCCGCTGCCGCCGTTGCAGGGAATAGTCGCGGTTTGGGGATCGATCGAAAAAGTGCAGGCCGTGGCGGTGGTGTCGGGCACGCGGGCCAGGTTAACGTTGACGTTGTTCGGATAACTGAACAACTTACCGTCAGGCGAGACGGCCACCGACGGTACTGAAGTGTTTGTGTTCTGATCATAAGTCTTCAGTAAGGCTGAGTCAGCCAATCTCCAAAACCGGATTGTTCCGGTTGAGTCGGGGATGTAAGACCCCTGCGCATCTCTATTCGATTCGTAACCGGCGGAAACCAGGCCGGCGCCGTCGGGCAGAAACGCGATGGATAGAATCGCGCCCGTGCCGGTAAGTTTCTGTTTGAGTGAGCCGTCCGACACGTCGAAGAGATCAATGGTGTCATCCTCCGGCAAGCCCGTCCCACCGAGTCCCGCTGTCGCGATCACCTGCCCGTTGGGTGAGAACGCCAGGGCGTGGGTCACCCCGGAAATATGTTGAAGCAAACTTCCGTCTGCGACACGCCAAATATCGAGTCCCTCACGGCCCACCCCCGCGACAATCCGGCCGTCCGGTGAGAATCTGACGCGTGAATAAGGACCCGCATTCATACTGCGAATCTTCGCGCCCGTGGCCACAGTCCATAAGTTGATCGTGCCGGTGTGATAACCGACGGATTGCGTGGTTGCTAAAATCAATCCGTCAGGTGAAAAGGCGAGTGACGTGGGATCTTGAAAAGCGTTCGATCCACCGCCGGAGGTGATGCGGCGAACTAATGACCCGTCCGTCGCGTTCCACAATCTGGTGGAGCAACCGGTTATGGTCGCCACGACTTTTCCGTCGGGAGAGTAGGCCACATCATTGATCGTGCCACATCCGTTTTCCTTAAAGCTCACGCTTAGCAGCAAAGATCCGTCTGCAGCTCGCCACAGATTGCCGGTCCCGCTGGCAGTGCTGGAATAGCCGTGCCCGGTAAATACCGTCAGTCCATCCGGCGCATAGGCGAATGATCGCGCTGCGCTGCCGGAAGTGCTGGACCAGACATTGTCCGGCGCACCCTGAGCGCGAATCGCGTTTGGCGTGAACAGGCCGCCGACGATTACGAGGGCGGTCCACATAAGTACCCCAGGATAAGTCCGTGAGTTGATGCGCTTCGCGTGCAAAGCCAGACGCTCCATTTCTTGTGTCCCAAGGAAAGGGAACAGCGGAATTCGGGGTTGTTGAGGGAAGCCTAAGATCGGGATCGGGGAAGATGCGGAACGCCCGCATTATAAGCGTTGGGCTAATTGTCTATGCTTGAAATTATGGTCACGAAAATGTGTGCTTTTATACCGGCTTCCGTCAGACGCTTTGGATCAGAGCTTCGGAGCGCGAGGTCGCGACCTCTGCGAACGGCGCCGCGTTCTCCTCGGAAATCCGATAGCGCAAGAGCGCGCCCACGCCGCCGACCTGTTCCAGGCGGAGCGCATCCTCAATAAACGTTATCTTCGCAGCGGACAGCTGCTTTGCCCGGCGCACCAGTTCATCCGCGATCGTCTGCTGGTTGAGCGCCGCGGGAAGGCCATCACCGGTGTCATAAGCCGTCAGAACTTTTTCGACTTCGTCCGGATCGTAGAACAGGCTGCCTGGCGACGCTGCAATCAACAGCTCGTCCACTTGGCCGTTCGACAGCGCGGCCAGCGTGTCGACGACGCCGGCGACCGCCAGATTGTCGGCCCGGAACTCGTTTATCAGGTGTTCTACCTTTTCCCTGTCCTGCATTGAATCGTACGCGCGAAAAGCCTCGAGCGACTGTTCCAGCAGTTCATGTTCGGGAGTGTCGATGTTCAGGCTGAGCACATCAATGACTTTCTCAGATAGGTCTTTTGGTAACTGCTCGCGCAGCAACGGGATGACGACTTCCTGATCACCGGCGAGAACGATCTGATCAATCTTCTCGTCATTGACCAGACGCTGCAGCGTATCCACGACTTCCTTTGCGTGGCGCAGATGATAGTTCTCGGTATGCCGCTGATAGCGAGCCTGTGACCAACCGCCGACGCGGTTGTGCTTGGTTTTGACGTTCTCGATTTCTTCCTTCTGGACAGCGCGTCGGGCCGCGAACTCAAATATTTGCGCTCGATTTGTGTCTGCCAGGACGGCCGCGTAACGCCGGTATTGATCGTTCAGCCTCGCCAACGGATAAACCTGCGGACGGTCAAGCACATACAAACGGTTCCGTTCAAAGGGCACTCTGAAGTGGCCGATCTCAAAGAAGTCGCCGATGGCCGAGCAGGCAAAGATCGCCAGACCCTGAGCCTCGGCCGGGATATCGTTCTCGAGATAGCGGACGATCCGCACAAAGTCTTCCTCGAAACTTTCCCGCTCGCTGGAATGAGATGGATAGGACTTGCCGCGTTCGGTTAACTGTTTCCGCACGAACGGTAAAAACGTCCGCTGTCCGGTTTCATCAACCTGCGCGTTTAGATAGAGACTAATGACGGGCGCCGGCACCGGTTGAAATTGCAGGAGTCGATCGAGCAGGTCTGCCGCCGCCGCATTGGGAACCACTTTGTCGCGCGCATCTTCCGGCGTTTTGATTGATTGAACCATCTTTCCGCTTCCTTAGATGTTTGGGATCAGTACTGCTGAAAAGTCGCTTGTTGCATAAACGAACGTTACCGTTGCACAAAACCTTCGGTCCGAGATTCACAATCAAATACAAGCAATGACGGTGCCGCCCTCTAGAAGAATTGTTTGGTTTCGTAGAAAGCGCGAAATGAGTTTTGACGCACAGGCGTCGTTACGGTGGTTCGAAGCTTAAACCTCGATCTCGGGCGGCATTAACTTCATCTGAGCGATTGCGGCATCGAGTTTGCGATTTCCCCCCTGGGCCGAATCGAAATGCATCCGTGAAGACCGCGAGGTAAGCGGACAGGTCTGTGCACCATGGCCAATCAGCGCAAAAAAACCGCGTCGAAAATCCCTTTGGGAAAAAAGATTAAGCTGGCTCTGGATGAAAGCCGGATGCTAATCCTCGGCGCCCAGATCCTGCTTGGCTTTCAATTCAGAGCGATGCTGGAAAAAGGTTTTGAAAGCCTTCCGCACAGCGCTCAGACCGTCAAGATCGTCGCCCTCACGGTGCAGTTAATCACGATTATTTTGATCATGTGGCCGGGTTCCTATCACCGGATCGTTTGGGATGGTGACGATTCAACTGCGGTGCACAACTTCACCACCCGCGTGATGGATGCAGCGCTGCTTCCTTTCATAACTGCCCTGGCTCTCGAGTTCTTCGCGATGACCACCAAAGTAACCGGAATGAAGGGAGCCGTTTCGGTCGGCGTGTTGATCGGCATGCTGGGGATTCTCATGTGGTACGGCCTGGAGTTGCTGAGCCGTTGGCTGGGCTGGGACTACCATCCAGCGGAAAGAGTGGAGGAGCAGACCATGGAAAAAACAGAACTTTACGACAAGGTCGAGCAGGCGCTGATCGAGGCGCGCGTCGTTCTCCCAGGCGCTCAAGCGCTGCTCGGGTTTCAATTTGCCGCGATGCTCGTCGAGGCTTTCGATAAGCTGCCCGCGTCTTCAAAGTATTTTCATCTGGTTAGTCTGACGCTAATGGGCGTGACCATAATTTTGCTGATGACCCCGGCTGCTTATCATCGAATTGTCGAGCGCGGTGAGGCGACAGAGCATTTTCACAAGGTTGCCAGCGTTTTGCTTTTGCTTTCCATGATCACGTTTCCGCTGGGAATCTGCGGAGAGCTGTTCGTGGTGATTCGACACGTGACCAACTCGGCACTCGCCGGCGCTGCCTTTGGCGTGGCGGCACTGGCGCTATTCTATTCCCTTTGGTTCGGGTTTACGTTTTATCGAAAGACCACCCGCGGTTTTTCTTGAGGCCATGCCTCAATTTTGCTGAGGCGACCTGAAAAGGTTTTTGTTTCGTCGAGATTGGGACTCAGCCGAGTACGCAGCACTGGAGTCAGTACCATCCGCGTAAGCGGATGGGATAAGGAGGCGGGCTTGGTTTCCCCTTTGGTGCCTTATCCCATCTGCTCACGCAGATGGTACTGACTCCAGCGCCACGGTCGCCTGGTTTTTCAGAGATACATTTAACTTTGCCTCGGGCGTTACCCTCGCGCGACCTCATCTCTTTCGATCTCTACATCTGATTCAGCAGCGGCTCGCGCGACCAGTGTCGATGCTGGGCCATTGCCTCGATAAATGCGGGCGCGAGATTGGTCGACGCTTCCGCATCCAATATCAAACCTTCCAGCTGATCGGCGGGTACGACATGCGCGGCGACGAGCGACTGAACAACCGTTGCGCCTTCGCCGGCGCCGCCGATGGTCTTGCAATGTTTGAATGCTTCCAGGATGAATTCGGCCGCTTCGGGTACGGCGCTGACGCTGTTGGCGCTTTGCTCTCCACCGGCGACAAAGACGGCGTCGAACAATACGGAGGATGCCGTCAGGAAGCTGAAATCAACTTTCAGCTCGGTTCCGTTTGCGCCCGCGATAACTCCTAAACGCGGCGCCACGATTGCGGGGATCGCGCCGGCCGTTAACAAGGCCTGGCTCATCGACCTGTATCCGTCGTCATCAAAACCATCGGCCATCAACACCGCCACCTTGCGCGTCTGGATCGTATTCTTCGGAAAGTTCGGATTTTCGATCTGGCTCAGCGCGGCCGAAGCTTCGATCGGCGGATCGGTTTTCTTCGGCTGCACCTTGCGCGGATCGACATCCGCCGGGATGCTCATGTTCAGTGGCTTCGTAAGTTTCCGCGGAATAGCCAGGCCCAGACCCTGCCCCACACTTTCGGCCAGGCCGGTATCGACCTGGGCCAGCAATGCCAGCATTCTTTCGCGCACCGCCGGAGTTTCGACTTTCCCCAGCTCAAACCGTAGGGCGCGGATGATGTGATTCTTTTCGGTCTCGGTCTGGCTGTTATAGAACATCGTCGCCTGGCTGAAATGGTCGTGAAAACTTGGGCTCCGCTGCCGGATCTTTTGCGCGTCAATGCGTTCCGCAAAACTGGCGAAGCCGCTCAGGTCCCGGCCGGCCTGAAAAGGACAGCCGCCGCGCAAAGAGTTCGGTTCGTAACTCGTCCGGCCATGGTTAATGCTCTGGCGCATATAACCGTCGCGCTGGTTGTTATGAACCGGCGCGAGCGGGCGGTTGATGGGCAACTCGTGAAAGTTGGGTCCACCCAAACGAATCAATTGCGTGTCCAGATAAGAAAACAAACGGCCCTGCAACAGCGGATCGTTGGTGAAATCGATACCCGGCACGATGTTCGCGGTGTGAAACGCGACCTGTTCCGTCTCGGCAAAAAAGTTTTCCGGATTGCGCGTCAACGTCAACCGGCCGATACGTCGCACCGGCACAAGTTCTTCCGGAATAATCTTCGTCGGATCGAGCAAATCAAACCCGAAGGCGAACTCATCTTTTTCTTCGACGATCTGCACGCCAAAGTCCCATTGCGGAAAGGCGCCGCGCTCGATCGCTTCCCACAGATCGCGACGGTGGAAGTCCGGATCTTTACCGGAAATCTTTTGGGCTTCATCCCACAGCACTGAATGCACCCCGAGCAGAGGCTTCCAGTGAAACTTTACGAAGCGGGATTTTCCTTTAGCGTTAATCAAACGGAAGGTGTGAACGCCGAATCCTTCCATCATGCGAAGGCTGCGCGGGATGGCGCGATCGGACATGGCCCACATGATCATGTGCATCGATTCCGGCATCAGCGAAATGAAATCCCAAAACGTATCGTGAGCCGTCGCCGCCTGCGGGATTTCGTGATGCGGTTCTGGCTTCGCCGCATGAATCAAATCAGGAAATTTCATCGCGTCCTGAATGAAGAAGACCGGCATGTTGTTGCCGACGAGATCGAAATTACCTTCGCGCGTGTAGAACTTTGTGGCGAACCCGCGCACGTCGCGCGCGAGATCGCTCGACCCACGCGAGCCGACGACGGTTGAGAAGCGCACAAAAACCGGCGTCTGGACCGACGGATCCTGCAGGAAATCGGCTTTGGTGAGCTCGGTCATCGGCTCGAAGACCTGAAAGAATCCATGGGCGGCGGTGCCGCGCGCGTGCACCACCCGTTCCGGAATTCGCTCGTGATCGAAGTGGGTGATCTTTTCGCGGAAGATGAAGTCTTCCATCAAAGTCGGACCGCGGTCGCCGACCTTCAAAGAGTTCTGGTTGTCGTTAATCCGAACGCCTTGATCGGTGGTCAGGAATTCGCCGGCGCTATCCTCGCCGTTGTTTGCGAGATCGTTTTTCTTCGAATGATTCTCGGGCGGCGTGGGTACTTTGTTCGGCGCCGGGGCAAACTTTGCCTTGCTCTTCGCACTCTTCTTCTTGGCCATGAGGTCTCCTTTAATGTTCGTAGATTGTTGGCGATTCAAGCCGCTTTCGATTTGGCCGCGCCCTTGCGGGTGCGAGTTTGTTTTGCGCGCGCCGCTTCAATCGCAGTATGCACGTCCTTTGTTTCTTCGGGAGGCGGCAGCACCGCCGGCATTCCCAGCGCTTCGATCCACAACTCGCGGGTCCATCCCTGGGTGTGATAGAGGTGCTCGTCTTCTTCCGGTTCAACTTCGTCGTGCGCCGCCTTAATTTCGGCGGTCGCCGGAATGTCGGCGTTCTTCGCCAGCTCGCCCAGCAAATTCCAATTCAGGTGGTCCTTGGTTTCCGCCAGGGTGACACATTCGGCCGCGACGATTTGCGCGGCGGCTGGATCCGGACCCCGCATGGCCATCTCAATTGCTTTGACCAGCGATTCGCCGATATGGCGGACGATTTTCCGCCCCGGAGTTTCGGCATCCAGCGGCAACCCCAGACTCCTCAAGATCGCCGAGACGGCTTCGACGTGCGTCTTGGTTTGCTCGAGATACTCGGTCCATTCTTTTTTCAAATCGTCGTTCAGCGCGCAGCCGAGAGCGGTTGAATAGATCTGTACGCCGCCCTTCTCGGTCTCGAGCGCCTGGTAAAGCAAATCAACTACTCGACTCGTGCTTAGTTCACCCTTTTTCATTGTGTCCTCCCGGTAACCTTGAAAATTGAAATGCGTGATGCGTCAATGCGCGCGCCAAGAAAACTTATCGTCATGTTCATTCACCATCGATCAGAGTCGGAACTAATTACGTGGATCTGTTTTCATGTTTTTAAAGGAGATGTTTCAAATCGATGGCTTTGTCAGCAGCGCTCTCTTTTTCTGATCGGCATCGAGTAATTAACCTCCCATTGAAGTGTGAGATTCGATCTGCGCTAGACGCTCGCCATCACGAGGGCGTTAAGGTACTTGACGCCTTGTGCAACGGCTCTGTCACTCTGATGCGCGGCAAGTCTCCGACTTGCCGGGGCGAATCTTCTTTTTCATTCGGGTCTTCGACCCGCCACGGTCAGAGACCGTTAAGATTAATGGACCAAGTCTCGGCAAGTCGGAGACTTGCCGCGCATCGGAGTGGCAGAGCCATTGCTGCGGTTGC